>JAABUK010004481.1_pt1 | contig 22630 bp, 37 predicted proteins | sample 5559141 | NCBI WGS metagenome assembly JAABUK01 (sample SAMN10711869, study PRJNA513367) | rock metagenome | isolation source: Antarctica rocks | place: Antarctica: Victoria Land, Pudding Butte nord | collected 2016-01-03
ATTGCAATGTAGCTGTGACTGAACTGAAGCTGTGACTGAACTGAAGCTGTGACCTAACTGTAGATGTGAATGTAATGTAGCTGTGATTGCAATGTAGCTGTGACTGAACTGAAGCTGTGACTGAACTGAAGCTGTGACCTAACTGTAGATGTGAATGTAATGTAGCTGTGATTGCAATGTAGCTGTGACTGAACTGAAGCTGTGACTGAACTAAAGCTGTGACTGGACTGTAGCTGTGACTGGACTGCAGCTGTGATTGTGATGTAGCTGTGATAGTAGCGACTTTGAAGCCGCTCCAATGATCGCTGTGCTTGATACAGGCATCCAAGATACGCTCAACCTCATCTTGGTCCAGACTAGTGGCTTGAAACCCATCCCTGAGGGGATCACTGTCAGGACCTGTGCAAGTCAGAGCGTCACATATGCAGACTATATTATGATTGCAACAGCTTTTGTACCCACCTATCCTTTTGGGATCTATAGAACGTTGTATTGTGTTATTTCATGCTGAACCTGGTGACTGTCTTAGAAAAGCTGCATAGCATCACATGAATAGATATCTGCACGTCAGGTGCACAGTTTGGGTTCGGCCTCGCACCCTTCTTTGTGGTTTGAGGGTTTGCTGCTGATCTCACAGCATATTTAGCAGCTCGTTGTCATGTTTTTGTAGAGCAGGCAACCTCAGTTTCTTGGCTTTGTCTGTAGCTTTAGGCATACCCAGCTTGCCACCGCTTTCACCTTGCATCAGTATAGCCTCTCAGCCTTTTTTTGCTTAAGAATTTGCTGTTAAATCACCCAGCTTGCCTACGTGTTCACAAAGCTTCTGAACATATGCAATGCGACTTCTCAGCCTTGTCTTTGGCTTGAGTGTCTGCTGTTGATTTCACAGCATGTCTAGAAGGCATTGTCACACAGCAGTACAGCAGAATCAGCACAACTTCTCTGCTTTTGTCTGTGGCTTGAGGCTTTGCTTTTGATTTGAGGACATACTGAGCTTGTCTACATCTTCACAGAGCCTTTGAGCATATTCATGATAGAAGGTGTTGTCATGTAGTTGTATAGGTACAATACAGATTTTGCTGCTGGCTGTTATGCATATTTGTTCCCGTGTCAGCCATCGCTATTCTGTTGTTTCAGAGGCAAGAGCATGGACAGGAGTACCACAGCAGCCTTTGCCAAGGTGTGTTGCTACAGTACGCTTGCCTGCGGGTGCATGTCCTCCAGCAGAACTGAGTTCTGATCTGGTTCACACTTGCTCTGGAACTTGCCAAGGCACTACGCTCAGCAAGTGATGGTGTAGTATACTGACTGTGAATGTATGTGCAGTGCAACACTGGAAGACACAATAGAATGGGTGGCCATTGAGTTGGAGCGGCATGGTATCTCTAAGTCTTGGCCTCCAGAAAGTGAACCAAACAAATTTCCATACACCAACAATCACGTTGATGATTTCATTGGTCTGGTGAGTCCTTGCAAAGTTGAATTCCAGAACGCATCACACAGACAATGCTGACCTATTGCGCCATGATCTTTGTATTCCACAACGTTGCACATGGTGGGTTGACACTCCTCTTATGGCTGCAGGCTGAAAGCAGGGCAAAACACGTCGCCTCATTCACAACGACATATGAATACAAGAAAAAGGTTGAATTCCATTTGATTACTGGTGGTTCTGGGGCAGGTATACCTAATGACTCAACATTCTGATCATCTTGAGGTGGCAGCCAAGTCCAGCTTGTAAGTGCAAACAAGTTTGTCTGGTTTTACAGGCAAAACTCGGATGGGAACGGAAATTCGGCGTATGGTTGTTCAAGAGGCAGTTGATTGTCAAGACAAATATCTTTGGGCCACAGGTGCACTTGGTTTTTTGCTCAGTCTATGCAAGGGAACAACCTATCACAAGTATCTGTGGATAGCAGTCACAATTGACAGAGGGTGTTTATTAGTTTCTGCTCTGGCAGTTTGCTATTTGCAACAGCTGCAATGAGTTGGTCTGTGCTGTACATGCCTGTAACAGGTATGCAAGGGTGCGTTTGTTATATTAAGATGCACACAACTGCTTTTGGATGAGTCATTGATTGCAGTTGAACTTGAAGGCTGTGGGCATCAGACAGGTTGACAAAGGCATTACATGTACGGTACCTGTGTCAAACCGAGCTTTATAGGTATCCCGTCTCAAGGCTATCGCAACCACCAGCTAAGCGTGTGAGTCAGTGGTGCTATGCTACGCTGAGTCCATCATAATACTGTGTAACGTGTATCCAGGGCTGTTACAAGCAGGAGACTTAATGTCATTGAGTCATTGTATCGTATTTGCAACTGTGGCAAGCTGTAAACAGAATGTGCTTTTGCACCAACATATGGGTAGCACAGGAAAATTTGCTTCTTGAGACACCAAACACACAAGGCCTGCAGGTTGCAAGAATTTGCTTGCTCTGCCATATGCTTGCTGAAGCAAAGTTGCTCTTGTTTCACAGGCATCTGCTTGCCTCTCGCACTATTCATTCTGTTCCTGTATTCATTTTCACCTTGGATCATGCGTTGTGCTTGTGAAAACATATGCTGAACATTCAAGTACCAGCTTGTAACGGGCCAATCCTGCTGCCCAACTCAAAGACGCCTTCTGGCTGGGCCCTTCCCTGCACCTCTCTTCGTCTTTTTCTTGACAACAAGAGTGAAGTCATCGTCGCCCAAGATGTCATCTTCTTCCTCATCCCAGCTGTGTTCAAGTACGTCAGCTGCTTGCTCCTTGGCAGGGCTGCCTCGGATAGCATCTGGCTTGGCATCACCCCTTGAAGCGCGCACATGCTTCTGAGGTGTGTCAGCCTGCACACTACTGTCAGGCACCACCTCTTTGGCCTCATCTGTTTGCAGCCACTTATTTGTCTCCTGCAACAGACATCACATTTGAATGTCTTGCAGCCACCACAATGCGGTTGCCAAGACAGTAGCAGCATGCACAGACTTGTGGCTGGGTATCTGACAACGTCAACATAATGGCAGCCTAGAGCTGCTGCTGCTAGTTCACATCTTGATGCTGAAAGATGCAGCAGCAAGGCTTTGCTTGGCCCATGCATTGAGTTGCAGCAGTATGCTTGCCTGGACAAGTGTGCGCATCTGGTCCAGAAGGCTGGCAAGATGTGTAGTGTAGTCCTCCCAGGCATGCTCCTTCTCCAGACTGTTCATGCACTCTTGCACCTTTGTCACACACTCCCGCAGCCGGAAGCGCTGGCCGTGCAGCTTGTTTGCCACCTGCACTTTGTACATGTCTGTCATGCTCAGCTTGTTCATAGTACATGAGTATTGTAAAACAGCATTATCTACTGTAGAACCTGCCGGGCAGACTTTGCTTGCAGCTCATGCGCAACTATTGTGTGAGTTCAAGCAGGCCATTTCACAAGCAAAGAGCTCAAAATCCAAGCTGAGCATGAGTGAGAAAGCAATAGGGTGCATGTGCCAAAATCCAAGCTGAGCATGAGTCAGAAAGCAAAAGGGTGTATGTGCCCAAGGCAAGGCCTTGCTGCCACAAGGAATGCAGCAGCAATGTCAGCTGTTAACAGCAAACAGCGCAGGGAGGGTGTTGTACCTCTGCATCCTGGGCTGCCTTGGGCTCCATCTTCTGCAAGGCAGCTTCTACATCTTTCTGCTCTGCCAGCAGCGGCACCACCTGATCAGTGTAGAAGTGCTTGTACGCCTGGAATGCTGTCAGGCTGGCCTCATGATAGTCTCTTTGCCTGAAGTCAACAGTGGACTTTGAAAGAGGGATGCAAGGACAGCAAATGTACACTGCTCAGCATGCCTCATGTTGTGCAATCAATGCCTCAAACTAACTTGTGTGGTCTTGATACACATGGTCTCTATCTTGGATACAAGCCATCATTGCACATTACAGGCAGAAGGTTGACACAGTTTATCAACAACAGAGCAGCAGCAGTCAGGATGCACACGAGACTCACGTATGCGGAACAAAGGGGGCAGCATTGGCTGCCTTCTGCAAGCCGGCTAGAGCAGCAAAGGGGTTGTTGCCAGACTGCTCTTCATCATCTTCATCCTCCTCCTCCTCGTCTTCAGCATCACTGCCTTCAACCAGACGCCTCTCAGCTGCCCTCTTGGCTGCTGCTGTCTTCTTGCCTGCACAGTCATGTCAAACAATCAAGTGGGCAGTGACAAGACACTGCCACAGTCAACAGCCACCTGAGAGGAATGGCTTCACGTCATGAGACAGAATCATGGCTTGACAGCATAAGCCCCAAAGATGATTTGTCTGCATGAGACACAGCTATGCCATGTCTGCATCTCAGTCAACGTACAAATGCTGCTTCACACAAACCTGAGCAGGCTGCTTTTGAGCAGGCACATAAGAGCAAAGTCAAGTGAGGCAGGCAACATGGCTGGTGAAGCTGACCTGCATCTGGACAGCAGACTGGGCAAGTGCTGTCCTCAATGAGGCGCTGGCTGAGCCCCTCCTCCACCCAAGCCAGGCCCTGCTGGGCATTGGCCTGATACTGCTTGCGCCGCTCCTCCAAGGCCGCCACAGCTTCTGCTTCCTTTTGCAACCGCTTCTTTGCCTGGATGCTCAACGTCCAACTGTGGAACTTCTCCCTCCAAAGGCGACTCGCACGCAACCAGCGTATCTTTGCCTGTAATCCACATATACGTAACTTAGTACATGACAAGCGCCTTTTTCTAGCAGAGCATGTGTGTAAGACAAGTGTTTGAGCAATTGTCAGCACAAGCTTTGAGGTGAAGCTAGAGAATAGGTCAAAGACAGATGTGAGCCTGCCTACCGCAACAAGCTGACGATGGCGGTAGGCCCTCCACTCTTCCTGAATGAACAGAGCAGCGGCTGCCAGCTTGGCATCAGTGTCTGTACTTGCTGTGAACGAAGCCACCTCCTTCTCATCTGGCATCATCAGCAGTTTCCTGCAGTGACAGTACAGGTTGTATCAGCTTGTACATGTCACACTGAGCGGCTCCACATTGGCTTGCCACTCAAGTCACCAGATTCTTGCTATTTGCTCCCTGATGACAATGCTACTGTGCGTGGCCATGATGCCTGTGCTTCTCAACAAATGCTGCATTCACTTCGTGACCTGTAAAAAGTGGTCTTCATGCAGACTAGGTCAGAAATTGTACGGCCTAAACATACCTAAAGTCCCCCGTGGGAGCTTTCAGCTTGTCTGCTGTGTAAGGGATACATGTGGCATTAGCCAATGCGAGCAGAGCCCTGACCTTGGGGTCTGCTGTTTTGAGACCAGGAGCTGGCGTGGGCAGCCTGTCAAAGGGCACCTGCCTGTCAACGCTGACTTCAGTTAAACCTGAGCACACAAGAGATTTGTCACATTGAGTGGTTCATTTGACCTTGCTTAAGACATTTGACCTTGCTTAAGACAAAGGCAGTCGACTATCATGCGTTATTTCGTCTGAGTACCAATTTGCATTTTGTTACATTGACTGATTGATTTGAACCTGTTCCAGTCCAAGGCAACCAAGCAGTATCATGCATAATTTGATCTGAATTTGAGCATCAGCTTGTATCAAAGAGGCTGACTGTGCCCCTTCACCAGAGCAAACATACGGAGGCAGGTAACAGCAGGTAAGGTGCCAAAGCATGCAAGCGTTGGCACTGCCCGTGGCCTGCTTCCCACCTGAGCTGAGCCTGTAGCTGACTTGCTGCAAAGCTGGCAGCATCTCACCAACCTTTGCTGCCCGGCGGCAAACCTGCAATGCTTCCAGCACGCTGGCATCCTGTATGCACCCCTCCGCCATATGCACCACCTGTGAACTTGCAGAAGTCAGTCAACCCACATATGCAGCTGCGATTCTGTCCAGAACTTCATCATGCCAGGCGCATCATTCTGTTGTTTGCCTGATGAGAAGACACTGAGTAGATATGGTGATCATGACATGAATGATATGGCATGACCAATATGGGCCATTCATCCTGGGCTCTAGATATTTGATTTGTGGGAAACAACAGTAGAACCTTGTGCTCTTCCCCAAAAACAAAATCATTTCTGTGTTAGTTTGACACTGCAAGAGTTGATGCCAAGTACAGCTCACCCTCCAGGTTGCTCTAATGAGCTCTTTGACATCCGTATCAGGTGAGGCGTTGATGGCGAATGCAGTCAGTAGGGTGACAGCCAGAATAGCCATGCGGGCAGCAGCGCCCTCCTGATCATACTGATCATCAGCCCCAACTTTGCCTGAACATGGTCAAGATGACTGCTGTCATGCAAATGGCATAGTGTCTACAAATGTCAGGTTGTGACTCCATGAACTGAGGTGCTGGCAGGTTCATATCAGGCAGGCAGGCCAAAGTCCAGTGTGTAGTGTACCACCAAGCATGCGCGTGTACATTGCCCATCCTGCCAGTGTTAACAGGATAGACAGGCTAGCTGCCTCTGCACCTGGAAGTGGACCAATGCTCATGACCAGCAGACTCCTGCTCTGGAAGGTAGTCTTGTCAGCAACGATGGTCTTCATGAGGTGGTGCAGCAAACGCACAGCCCGAGTGAGAAGTTTGAGTGCACTAGGCACACCATCACTTTTGTATTGCAACCTTTTCAAAGCAGCAACACGCCTGCCTTCCTGGTTGACTCTGCCCCTGCTGCCTGCCTGTCCCATCAGAGGGCTCCATTCCTGAGTTTTTGGATCCCAGACAAGATGGTCACGGACACTGGAGCTAGCTGAATGCTTAAAGAGGATGTGCTACAGTGTCAGCTGAAGGACGTCTTTGAAAGCCAGGACAGAGTCTCTATCACTACACAGGTTGTGCAACCAGTGCATGCACATGTGCAGACTGCTACAAGGCAGACAGTGCAGTGCATGTGAGATTCTATCTTCAGACCATGCGCAGATGCCCTTGACAGGTTTGCACATGCTTGCCTTGCTACAACACCTCCAGCAATTGGCATAGTTGCACTTACCAAGCAGTCCACGTACAAATCTGGCAGGAAAGTGAATGCCCCCAGGCTCAACAGTGTCACAGCGCTGACAGTCTCAATCAGGTGGAGATAAGCCTGCATGGCAAATCAATGTCAAAGGCAATTCACAGTCACTGTTTGAGATAAACTACACTACTGCAACAATCACTTGCATTTCAATGGCAAGCATGCACTTTGATTTGGTGGTGATACTGCCAGTTTGTTGTATCTACTTGACACACCAGCGATGCACTCTAAGCATGAATGTCCAGAGAGCTGTTACGTTGGCCACACCAAGCCAGCTTTTGACACCTAACATGCACTGCGCACCCATTGCTCTATTGTCACAGCACTTGCATTTCCTGAAGTTCAAACCGATTGGACTCACCTCCAGTGGAAGAGCATAGCTTGGCTCTTGATCAGGCTTGATATCAATGACTGCAGATCGCTCCATAAAGAAGAGCAGGGCATGGCATGCATACTCTGGGTCATCTGACGCAAATGCCTGTACACCAAACAAGATCTGCAAACTGAGGGGCCAATTTTGCCTCCATGCTGTGCTGTGCCACAGGTTCACACAGTCCACAAGCCTCAAAAAGTGCACAAGCACCCAAAAGTGGTCAGAATGATGAGGCTTACTTGTGAAGCCTGCCTGAGTAAGTCAAAGTCCAACTTGTACATCTTGTTTATGTTCAGCAAGCTGTCTTTGGGCATCTTCCTCACGGGCCTGCAGAGCAGAATTGGAGATCAAAACACAAGCTTCCACATTAGTACTATGGTCATGACAAGTTCATGACTAAAGGCACTGCCAGGTAAGTTATCCCACTGAAATCTTGCTGGTGATGCAAACAAAAACATTCAATTCCTGTCCTTGCAGACATCTCGCGGACCAGGCAACCAAGTCCTCTTTCATAGAAAACTCAGGGCCACATGCCTTTCTGTGGGGCCGTCCATGACTTACTTGCTCACGGTGAGCTCAGCTGCTGCGCGCCTGAATTGGTTCACGTTCTGCAGGAGGACTGGCAGGCAGAACCAGGCTATGAAGCCTGCATTGCGGTTCTGAAGCCTGATCACAGCCGGGCCTTCACCCTTCTCAGCGACAGCTTGAGTCAGCATGTCTAAAGCCACATCTGGCAGGGCCATTTGCCCACGCTCCCCATTCAACCTGCATGCCAAGTACAGTTTGCTGCTCACCACCGAGTTCACGAACACAAACAAACCTGAGGCATTCTGTACAAGCCAAAGAAGTGTGCAATGCCTCCAACACTTAGTTTGCGCAGGCTGTCAAGCTTACAGACATTACTACAGCTGGGCAGTTGCTGGAGCTGCAACATTACCTGAAACCAGCAACTGCAGCAACCTGTCGGAATGGGGCAGTCAGCTTTTGGTGAAGATCAGTGACTGGTGAGAATTGCAGCAGCTGCTGTGCAATGTTGGCACACAGGATAAGGCGCAGCTGCTGGAAGTCTGTAGGCTTGATGCCCAGCTCTGCTGAGTTGATGATGGTCATCTTGAACTGCTGGCAGGCTCTGTGCATCTTGCTGGTCAACTCAACCAGCTGCATGGCCTGCATGCAGCATGACACGATACACAACTGCTGGACGCCTAAGCAGTGATGAAATTCAGAGCAGAGCAGTCAAAGAAAATGCTGCATGCTCCGCGTTTGCCATGCATCAGACTGGCAAGGCATGTATAGTTGCTGTATGACATAGGCAGCACAGACCCGGTAGAGTGCACGCCTGTAACATGCAATCTTGATGCAAAGAGTTGTGAACTCACCTGCCCGATATGATTAATTGCATCCTGTACAGAGCTAGCTGACACAGCCAAGCTCCTGCTTGTCTTTGCCTGCACACCACAAAGCTTGCTTTGCAGCTTGCACAAGAGCATAATGCAATCATATAGCCTCACACAAGAAAGAGTTGATGCTATACATACTTGACTGCTGTTTGACACAAAATAGTGCAATGCCGACCTGCTTGTCCTGCAGAGTCTTCCTGACTGCTGCTTTGCTCATCTTCAGCAGTACAGGCAGCACCATCTGCATCAACACCTTGGCGACTGCCGTCACAGCAGCAGACCTGGCAAGCTCAACAGTGGAGCTGGGTGCCAAGTCAGGTTGCTGTAGATGAGCATTCACTGTCCCTGAGGCTGATACTCCTGCAAGTCAGCAGCTACATCACAGGCCTTGCAATGGCTCAAGTGCTTTATGGTGTCTTGTGTAGCAGAGGCAATGCGGATGTGCTGCATGAAGTGACACAACAGTGCGCCACATCTGGCTGAAAGGCACACTGCTCAGGTGTACGTGTCTGCACTACAGCTCATCAAAGCAAGCCAAACACAGCAGCATTTTCTACTGTGCACCACACGCTGGGAGTTGGCGAACACTTTGATTGCAGGATGTGTTGATCAGCCAGACCTGGGAGGAAATGGTAGTGGTCATCCAGCTCCTTGACGGCCTCAGAAATGATGTTGTTGTGTTGCTTGTAGGACACTTTGTCAGAGCCTGACATCAACCCCTTCACAGCAAAGTAGTCCTCCAAGTCCAGCAAAGCCTCCCTGTGTATGTCTGCCTTGCTGTGTAGGCCCCATGGTGCTAAAGCCTCCATCCTCACCTACACATGCACACTTCACGATCCTACTTGTGGAACACAATGACACACTTCCTAGTGTCACACGCACAAACCAGCCTGCAACTATAACAACATGTGTGCACAGCAAGCTCCATACAGTGCAGTCCAGTGCTTGTCAACACTCTGGTAAAGCATGGGAGCAACTTCAACGCAGAGAAGCTGATGCACAGTCAATCACTCCAGAGTCTGCAGCAAACACTGCGCCCCCCTATTCACAAACCCAGGAGAGCAAGATCTTGGAGGATGCGCACGTGCAGAGGAGTGTGGCACTGACCTGGGCAGCCCTGCTGTACTCATGCGTCCAGCTCAGGTAGTTCTGAGCTCCATTGTCGTGACCATTCGCTGTTGCCAGCTTGTTCTTGGCAGGCCATTGGAAGTCTAATTCCTCTTCAGAGTATAGCTCCATGCATGCAGCCAGGGCAGCAATGCAGCGACACCCACTGACCGCATGCCTGTCCCTGATTCAGGAACAGCATCACCTTGAGCCAATGGGACAAGCATATTTAGAAGAGCTAGAAGGACATGCTGAGTGCAAGGCAAGTGCAGCTCTGGGCAAGACAGTTGTTCTGTGTCGGAGTGTCAGGACAGCATGTGATCTTGGATGCAACAAAGGGCTTGTTTACACTGAGTAAGGCATAAAACTAACACAAACAATGACCATGGCAGGTGAAGGCATTGCAAGATTGTGGACCTGTATGCTGTCATGGCTTTCACAAACTGCTCAATGACAATCTCCCTAGTGACATCTGGTTGCTTCCCCAACAGCTTGCTCAGAACTCTGCCCTTGGCGATGTAGCCATCCCCTTTGAAGGGGTCCTTACCATCATATGAGTCAACGACCTTGGTAATCTGCAGTCAGCAACCACATCTGTAGTCAGATCCAGTCCATTGAATGACCTGGTATCATGCTTATACATGTCTTTCATGAAGTCACTTTAATGCATTGCTGTTTTGCTTGTGAATTTGTCACTCACAGACAAAATGATGCCAGTTGCTCAGAATTACAAGATATCATGACTCAGGCTGCAGCATTCCCAAGCAGGGAGGAAACAGATGACCAGCTAGTTCAGCTACAAGCGCAAGCAGATATGGGCCAGCAGTAAAGCTGCAGCTTACCAGCAGTGAGGCCTCGTCCCGGTTGAGACTCATGCAGTAGGTGTACAGTTGGTTGAGAGTGGCCTCAGCTGCCCAGGTGGGGCTGGGGCGCACACCCTGTGCTGCAGCCTCATCCACAGGCCTCATCAATCGCCTGATGGCTGCTTCCATCTCTCCATGCTCAGCTAGCATTGTGGCAGCCACGCTATTGTCCTGCAAAAACAAGTGCAATAATACACAACTTTGGTCCAATGCTTCTGCAGATTGATGCTATGTGGAATGGTAAGTTGCTCAAACAGGCTTAATGGTTGATGCGTCGGCCATCATCACAATGAGAGCAAACTCAGCACGAAGGCCTCATGCCAGGAAGGCAAGATCTGAGGCTACCTGGATCTGCTCTGAGAGCTCCTTCCAGTAGCCGTGAATGCGCAGTTTGGCCTCACGCCTAGAGGCACTCCTGCAACATTATCAGACAACTTGATAAATTTGGCGAAGCGATCCTGCTAACAAGCGATATGTGTACCATACCGGGTACAAAACATTGCTGTATAGACTACACATGCAGCAAAATACGGCCTTGAGCAGACCCAGGACAAAGCATGTCTCACCTACTCAGGCGTGCTGCCTCAATGGCCTTCTCATGTTCACCTTGCTGATGTGCTGCTGTCATGGCAATCTCTGCCAATTCATCCACTTTCTGCAGCCCAACAACTTTTCCATCAGATCTTACGCACAGGTAGCAACAGCATGTCACTTGCCCTCTGCTCACGAGCTGTACAGGTTCAGTACATAGCTCACAACAAATGATGAGTGCAGACACAGCAACAGATGTCTCTGAAAGAGAAGCAATTTGCGAAACAAGACTATGCGACAATGCAGCAGCATGCACTCACTTCTGGCGGCATGTTCTTGAAGAGTGTTGGATGCCTCTGGAGCAGCTGGAAGCCTTGCAAGTGTTGCTTGGCTTTCTTGTGATGCCTGATGGCTTCCTGCAGCTTCTGCTCTGCCCTTGCTGGCTCTCTGGCAGCCAGCATGTGTGCCTCCTCTTCACAGGTCTCAGCAGCAGCAGCAAAGTCGTTCAGATGTGTGCAGATTGCCACAGCAGCCTTGAAGTTGCCAAGCTCTCTGAACAGCCTGAGAAGAAACAGCACAAGCTGCATTGATGGTTGTGAGGGCCCAAAACAGGATCCATGGTTTTGCTTGTCCGATGCACGCCATCACTGCTGCATGGACCACGTTGAGGATTCTGGCACCTTGATATGCAATTCTGCTTGCCATTAACCTGATTTAGGCTGGCTAAGCTCTTGACCTGACATCGAGACACAATACAAGTGCTCCTGCGTTTTTGCTCGACAAAGGTGCTGATCTCTTGTGTGCAATGACACCAAGGAGAAGTAGCAATACCTTGCAGCAATGTGTTTCCCTTCTGAGGTGGCCCTGAACATCTTGGCAGCAATGTTTAGCCAGTTCTTGCGCTCGGTCAGTTTCACGGCTGAGGTGGCCTCATCAGCACGCCCAGCAGCAGTCAGCAAGTCATGCCCAATCTGCACAGCACCCAGCACTTCACAGCGGGGCTGCAGTATGAAAAGGCAGCGGCAGACCTGGAGACTGCGTGTGACCATGGGCAAATGCAGACATCAGCAGGAGGGGGTGGGGTGGGATGAGGGAAGTCATCGCATGGAGCTGTGCTTGGCATAGCTTCAGTGATAATCAAGAGAACCTGAAGAATGAGCAAGCTCACCTTGAAAGTCTCCTGCATAGACTCAGTTGGTGTGACATTGCTCTTCTTGCTCTTCAAGGCCAGGTACTTGCCAAACGCGGTTGCCACAGTGAAGCGCACAGCGTCCTCAGCAACCTTGAAGCAGTGGGCCGCCAGGTCATACAGGCGGTTGTCCATGAAGTTGTAGCCACGCGCCACCCAGTCCTGGCTGCTGTTCTTGCCTTGGGTTAGCACATACCTGCTGTCATCAGTGTGGTCCTCCATCACAGACCTGCACAACATCATTCAAGCCGCAAGTGTGAGACTGTAGCTAAGGGTCCAGGAAACAGGCCTGCATGGATGCGCATGGTTGACAGCGCTGACACAAAGCGTTTGTCAGTCTGCAAGATGTGATTTGTCTACATGTAGCACAAGAGGTGTGATCTGGGATGTTCAAGTCAGTTGCTTCAGCAAGCTACTAGGTGAGCTACCTGCTGACATACTGAGCCATGCCCAAGCGCCTCAGATAGTTGAAGAAAGGAGCACGGTTGGCTGTGTTGCTGTCAAAGATGATGACATTATTTTTGGCCCGTGTCAAAGCTGTGTACAGATACTTGAGCTCTTCACAGAGCAGCACATCATGCTGGTCTGCAGACCTGGCAACCCTGAGAGCCCCCTTGTCAATTGGATCCACCTCCACCTGCACACAACACATTCTGCTGATGCTTGTCGGCTACCTGCATGGACCTCTTTTCTATTTTCTGGCAGCTGTGCAGAGAGAAGATCATTGCCAGCACACGTGTATTGCTGTACACAAGACACAAGAGTGGTCATGGACTACAGCAAGTCTCCAATGGCGAGTGATGCAGTGGAAACTTGTGCGGAGTATGCAGCAGTGCCAATGCAGACAGACAATGCAAAGGAAGAGGGCACAGCAGCTTTTATTGACTGCAGTTGCCGAATCGCTGCTGCACAAGCTACAGGTTGTGAAGCTCACTTCAACAAGGGGTGTCCCAGCAGGCAGCTTCCTGGCCCCCTGTGTCTCCTCCACCTCTGCCAGATGGGCCACATAGTTGTTCAGAGGGCGCCACTCGGCTGGGCTGCCGTTGAAGAAGTCCCACAAGAAGACATCATCAAACTCCAGCCCCTTGGCCTGGGCAACTGTCATCTTGATGACATTGCTGTCCAGCAGGTGCTGTGGTAAGCTGTCTAAGCTATCTGCTGTTCTCCCCAGAATCACCTGATGCCAAAGAGACAGGCTATGATATGCAGCATAGGGGCTGGAGGAGGAGTGAACACGGAACCATCACATAGTATAACCATGCCAGGCTTAGACACCTGATTGCACACTGCTGTGTGCAGAATGGATGGCCGTTGCTGTGACTGCTGCAATGTGTGAGACTTCTGTCAGCTACAGCATTCAACAACAATCAGCAACAGCAACAATAACAGCAGCAGCAGCAGTTAGCTGACTGCATGAAGTACCTGATGAGCTCCAAACTCGACTTGGGAGGTCTTTGGATCAGAGCCAAGAAGAAGGAAGGTGAGGTCATCGGGACTGAGAGAGGACAGCAGTAGAGGGGGAGGCCCCTTGAAGAAGGCCTTCTCACGTGCTAGATTGTCAATGTGCTGCAGTGCACACAGGACCGCAGGTGATGTCAGCATCATACACTGACAAGGGATGCTTTACTGCATTTGGTGAAGGCCGTTCATCAAGTGCAGGAGAGAGTGTTCTGAGCAGTTCCACATATGGATGATGTGCAAGAGATGGAGATGTGGCCTTGTGTACCAATCTTCTGACCACCAACCAACCTTGTACAATGACACTGGCAGCAGGTCTTCCCAATGCAATTGAGGGTTTGTATTTGTTACCATGGGGAAGTACTGCCTGAGCACATCCACCACGGCTGCAGCAGCATTCAGGATGCCGCTGTGGGTGCGGTAGTTGGTGGGCAGATGAAGTGGCTTCTTGGGCACACCCACAATGGTCGCTGCTGCAATCCCACCAGCATCCTGCAAGGAAACCAACAAAAGCACTGCCAAATGACATGTTCTGCTGTTGCAGCCAGCACAGAGCAAGTGCGTGGTGCACAAAGCAACTCAGCTACCTCTATCTGCAAGGCAATGTGTATGAATTGTCACCCTGAACATAAAGCATGTGTTGTATGTGCATATGCAGATGCGCTGAAGGTATCAATGAGAAAGCTTGGGTGGGTTACCTTTCTTCTTTGAGACTCATGATGGAACAGGCTACAGATGTCAGCAAAGCGGAAGACGATGCCTCTGGCGATGGTTTGACAGGGGTCGCCGCAGCAGAACAGTCCATTAGCATCACACATTGTCCTGTATGCACAGTGCTGTGAGTATTGGCATATTTCCCTCTATGCTTACACATATCAACACGACGAAGCTGATTCAAGATGACTCCAGAAGGTTTGCATTCCAGAAACATCATGTATCACAGGCACTTGAGTGCACCACAAATGAAACTGCGCAGCAGAAACAGCTCACCTTTTGTTAAGCAGCAACACCTGACCGCTAATCTAGCAGATGTTACATACCTGCTGCCTGCATGTTGAGCAAGAAGTGAGCCACGTACCTGAGGTCCACCAGGAGCTCAGCCTGAGTGAAATCCTGCACCTCATCCGTGGTGATGTTGTGGATGGGCACCCCCTGATACCCGTTGGTCTTCAGGCTGTGGTAGATGTGGAACAGCAGATCCATGTGATCATACCTGCAAGGGCAAAGAAAGTGTGATCGATAGGACGAGGCTCACATACCAGCACGGCACATTTTGAAGACGCAGACAGGGTCTGAGTTGCAAGTGTCAAGAGGGTGTGCGAGTGCTGAACTGATATAAGGCTGAGGGCTTGCCTGTTGAGCCTGAGCTTCTCTCTCTCATACCGCTCAAAGATGGGGTACACCTCACGCCGAGTGTCAGCATTGAAGTTGGGCGCCCTCTTGCGGCCCACTTCCAGGTAGCCCTGCAGGGTTAGCCTGCCACACGGGCTGTCCATAGCCTCTGAACTTCCCTTCAGGAAGGAGCAGATCTCCTGCATGCCAAGGGTTGCAGACACACATAGCCTTCACTCTCGCAAATTGAAAAGCATGCATCCATGAGGCTCACAGGCTGTCAGCACAGAGGCATTGAGCTGATGTGACAGTGATGCAGCATAATGATGTGACGGCAATGACAGTGATGCATCACGGCACAACTTGTACATGCCAGTTTGCTTGGTTGTACCTGGTAGACCAAGGCTGGGGTCATGGTCTGCTTCTCCTCTTTAGTGCTGATGTTGGCCCACATGACATCCACAAAGAAGTCATAGTCTGCCTCCAGCTTCGGACCCAATGCCCCCTTCTTTTCAGTGGGAGTGTCAGCCTCCTGATTACCATTGACACTGTGGCCTTTCTCTAGCTGCTCATCATCGCTCTGCATCATTGCACAGAAGCAATGTGTTCTAGATCAAGTTTTGCAGACAACGAGCCCTCATTCACAGTAGCGAGCAGCATTGCAACGTAGACATTCAGCAAATGTATCACAGGCTGACAACATATGCGTCTTGGCTGTACAGCCTTAATTGCGCAGTCACATGAAGATGCAGATCAGCACATTACCTCATAGTCCTCATCCTCAGCAAAGCCAGGGTCCAGATCAATCATGGACTCGATGCCTCCCATCTCCTCATTGTGAGCATGCTCTGCATACTTCAGTGCCCCTCCATCCAGCCTGAGCAACACATGCATTGCCTCAGATAAGCTGTACCTTTTTTCTCTGAGAAGGCTCCTATTGGGAAAGGCTGCTGATAGAAAGCAGCTCAATTGGGAAAGGCTGCTGTTGGAAAGCAGCCTTTCAGAAGGATGGTTGACAAAAAACAGCAGTTCTGATGCCAGCAGGTGATGACCTTGAGACTATTGAAATTCTTCACAGATGTATCTGCAGCAGCAGGCAAGCGGTACCTGGGAAAGAAGGGTCCAGCTCCCAGAGGTGCCTCTGGCAAAGTGGCATCAACAGCTCTCAGGTACTGCTTGGTGGTCCAGAACAAGGGGAATGCATCTGAGGGGATGTCTTTGAGTGACGAGTAGTCCTGCTTGGAGAGCTCCTCAAGGCGCTTGGACTCCTCTGAGTCTCGCAATATGGCGGCACGTAGCCTGTGAAACTGCTTGGCCACCTCGGACCGCAGCTTGGGGTTGGCTGTCAGGAAAATCTGCAAACATGAGCACCATGTCACTGGCTAGCTGGCATGAAGCAACTGTTGAATGCTGAACGTACACAAACCTTGGCAAGCTGACAGGAGGCACAGAACACTTGAGTCAAAGCCAGAGTGCATACAAAGCGTTCTCTATGCATGCTGCATCATCTCTTGCTGTTCAATGCCTTCACAACCTGCTTGCTTCTATCAAAGGGATGCCGCTGCTGTGCACTCTCAGCATGCAAAGCTGCCTGTTGAGGAACCTGGTTGACAAGAACGTCATGAGCACGGTTGCTGCTGCCACACCTGATGGAAGGGTTCAGTGGAGTGATGATGGAAGGTGAGCCAGCGAGCCCACATCCTGAAGACTGCACAGGTGGTCTTGCCAGTGCCGCTGCGCCCCACCAGAACAATGGAGGAAGGGGGGTCAGGGTCATTTTCAATGATGTACTGCTCAGATGGTGACACTCGGAATGGGAAGTCCACCTCAGCATCATTCATATCCTGCTTGCAACAGAAAGGCTTTGCTGTGTGACAATGGCATGCATCCTTCCAGTCTGTCAGCTATACAAAAAAACTTTTACCCCTGTCGGCGTTCCCGGGTGCAAGCCCGGAGCAACCCTGGTACTGGAGACCAGGGTGGCCGCTGCACAACATATGTTTAATTTCCAGGCAGAGCTTGTACCTACTTGACCTGCCGTCAGCTCATAAACCCAGTTAAAAAAAACCGGGATTTGAACCGCCGACTGCCTGCTTGTGAAGCAGACGCTTAAACCACAGGCTAGGTGGTCCTGTGGGGGATGTCTATCAGCTCAACAATGACACAGGCTGAGATTCAACAGCTGGTGACAGCTGTCTTGGTGGTAGCAATGTAAAAACAAAAAGGGGAATGTAGTTCTGCATAAAACAGTGCAGAATGCAATGTAGATGTCAAATGCTTTGTGCAGCATGGTCCTGACAAGCATGGGACAGGGCACAAACACACCTGGAGCACAGTCCTGACCAGATCCTTGGAAAGATTGTAAAACTTGAGCAAGGTGTATGTGTCTTGGGAAGAGCTGGCAGCTGGGAAGTGCTCGCGCAGCTCTACATCTGTCAGGGGCTCTGCTCGTGGCCGCTCCTCTTGCCCATCTGCATAGCACCCTGGCAAAGCGTGCACTGGCCAGTCACATGAATGTGTACACAGGCATGATGTGAGCCAGTCTACTGGGATCAGACCTAGTAGATAAGTGCAATAAGGTCCTGGCAAATATGGCACTAGTGTATAAGTGAGAGTGGGGATACAAAGAACCCATGTGGTTTTTAGAGCACCTGTCTCTTCCCCGAGAGCCTCATACACCTTGGGCAGGCGCGCACTGAGGTCACACTTGGCAGCATCAGCTGTACCCATTGCCCTGAGCTTCATGTTGTCTCTGGCCTGCACACTCTTGCTGTGCCCCTGTGCAATGTTGTTCAGCTCACGCTCATACTTCTCGTGGTCCAAGGTGATAACCTGCACGTTGGACAAGCTTGCCTGAGAATTGACACAAAAAACTGTGGCCATGACTAGTATAGGCATGTTTGCTCCTTGTGAATCACATTTTGGGAGCAGCGGTTGCTGAATGCCGGTACTCAAGATGAGCTGCAGTATGTGCCTGTGTCCACGCACCCTTCCAGCATGCTTGAGAAGGAAGAGCACATACCCAGAGTCGCAGCATCTCCTTCCAGGTGTGTGCCGTCTGGCTGTAGTCGACAGCAACTTCAAACACAATGCGGCCACCCCTTGTCAGGAGGGTGCGGTACACTTCCAGACCCCTACATCAGGCCTTACTGTCAGGGACTGTCAGGTCTGGCAACCCACAGCAGCAAGATGACTGCAAGTGCTTGCTGTTCAGTCTTCTTGTGCTGTGATAGGTGTCAAGTATATGTGTGACTACAGACAGTCAGCAGAGCAACAATATGTTTCATATACATTGCAGCTCTACCTGACTTCACTAAGCCGCTGCTCTGTGCCACCATCCATCTCCCACTGACCTTCACCTATGCGCTGCAGCCGTTTGATGACCATCAGCCTGCACCACGCACACACTCTCTTGCAAGCATCTTGGCACTTCTGCCTTGTGCCCGTACCAATGCTTACCAATGCTCAGCACGCTGCAACCAGCTTATGCACTCATGTTCTGCAACAAACAACAGGCTGCATGCAAGCAGCTGCCACAGATCAAACAATATGAGGTGTGGCAACAGCAACGCTTGTGGCTGACCTGAAGGGTCGGTCCATTCTAGCCCATTCCTGGCGTGCATCCTTGTTGATGATGAACTCCCAGGGCAGCCCAATCAGGCTGTCCACCAGCTGCTCCTCACTCATGGGAGCTGCTACCTCCTCAGCAGGAGCTGCAAGGGGCTGCAGAGGAGCCAGCTCATCCTTGGTTGGCAGCTCAGCAGGCAGATGATCCATAAGGGCTGACTGCATTCCATCAAACTCTGCTCCTGGCTTCGCCTGCAGACCGTCAGATGCGAACGCTGAAGCATGCAGGGTTGTGCAGCGATCTACACCAGCTCACAAGAACCAAGGCATTCCAGCTAGCCATTTGGCAATGGTGCTCAGCATAGATATGTTACCATGTTCAGACATTCCAGGAGACGTAGTGTGCAAAACAGACACCTCACGCTGCCTTGGGGAAGCACCAGAGCTGCAACTGTGTGTAATACAGAGACTAGCCAGTGCATTTTCCAAGTTGGGATGGTGTCAGCAGGAGCCGCACCTTTTGAGGAGAAGGTAGCTCTGCCTGACTTGCTTTGACCTTGGCAGCAACATGAGCCTCCTTCTCCTCTGCAGCTTTCAACACTGCAGGCATCTCCTGCAACAACTGATTGATGCGCCGCTTCCTCTTCTCAACTGACTCATCTGCACGCGTCAGCAGCAGCCCATCACCTTCTTCTCCTTCATCTGCACACCAAAAGCACGCTTTGTCACATATCATCATGCATCAGGGCAGGGTGCACGAGCTCATCATTCGTTGTCCATGGTCACCCTGTGGTCGTGCTGATACTGAAAGAAGATGCATCAGCACCTCCATGGTAGCAAGTTTTTCATTTGCCACATGACTGCTGAGGGATGGCAAATAACTTTTCTTCATGCAAAGCAGAGATTGTGTGGGAAACAACACCCACAGAGGGCTATGCTATGGGATTGTTGTCACGTTTTGACACAAAGCTCAGGTGAGAGCGCACTGACATCAGAGCTGCAATACATCACTTGCAATACTCACATGAAGACAGTGACGCGAGCATGTCGTGCTGATGACAGCGCAGGGTAACAATATGGATACAGCTGTCAGCAGCTCACCATCTGAGGAAGACTTCACTGACTCTGCCAGCTCATTGTGTTCCTTTTCAGCATCACTCTTCTGACTCAATCTGACCTCTTGTTCCACAGCCTACAAGCAGGAATGGTAAAGCAGCAGCCTGAATTTATTGAGCCATCCTGTCACTAAACTGATGTGAGGACTATGCACTGTCTGTGCCACAGCATATCATATGGAAACATGCCAGCAAAGCTGCGATAATGCCAGTGCCGCACTGAGCAGGTGGGGTGAATGCGCTTATATATGTGCTTCCAGAACAATGAAGGTGCATGCACCTCAAACCAATCCCTGAGCTTTTTCTTGTGGCTGATGACATCAACAGGCTTCTGACCCTTCTTGTTGATTTCCTGCAAACAGAGCCAGATGCAACTGTCATGTGTAGATGGTGTTGCTCAACGGATGGTCTATTCACAGTCCAGTACCTTGCTTGTCTTCAGTTGCACATATCTGCTGTATGAGCCAAGCACACAATGCACCAACTTGGCAAGCAGACAAAAAGTATTAAAATGGGATATTTTTGCAAATTGGCAGGATAGCGTGTGCAGCATTGACCCAGAATAATCAGCCGCAGATAGTCACATCCTGCTCATGCCTGCTACCGACCTTGGAGAGCGTGGGTGCATGAGCGAGCAACAACACTGTCATCTGATGGCGTATGGCTTCATCCTGCAGCCCAGCACAAGATATTAGACCCACGAGGACAGTGACGGGGCTTCAGGGTGGGTATACTATTGTGCATGTTGCACTACTGCACTGTCGGCTCGGAATTGAATTGCATTGGTGCGAAGACATGCAGCTCATGACGCAAGAGCAGTTCAAAGGAGCAAACAGCCTTGGCTCTCATGGAAGAGGGAGCTGACTGAGCAGCAGGCATCATGCCCGTTGCTGCATCTGGCATGTAAGACTGCACATCATGTGGACAGCAGATATCAGTGGTACTTCACCTTGAACTTGACAGCTACATGCAAGGGCGTGTTGCCCAATGCGTCCCAAGCTTTCAACATGACACCAAAGCCGATCAGCTTCTGCAACACGTCCATTCTGCCAGCTTCCACAGCCTGCAGATCATGAGAAAGTGGTGCTGCAGAACAGCTGGAAAATCTCCCTGAGAAGCATCTGCTTATGTCAAAATGGGCAGAACAAGTGCCAAAGAATGACCTGCTCACACATTTTCACCATTGCATTGCAGACGAAGTTGTCATGCAAAGTTGCTGCATAAGGTTTACAGCCAGCTTGTAGTGAACACCTTGTGGATGAGAGGGGATTTGAGCTCAGGATGGGCAGTGTCAAGACCCCCAGCAGCTTTCATGAGCACAACCAGCAGCTCAAAGGGTGCATCTGCCACTATACTATGCAGGAAGCAGTTTGAGCAGCTGAGCTTCACATGCTCCACCAGCAGTCTCAAGAGGCCCAGGCTGTTGGCGTCAATGGTCTGCTGCACCAGCAGCCTCTGCTCAGCTTTGCCCTGCACCAGGCACAGCCACATCTGTCTCACATCTACGACTCAAACAATTGCACACGTATGAGAGCAGAGAACACTAGAAGGTTGATGCTGCATCTGAGGCTTCTGAGGTGTGAAACTGTATATGGGGACAGATGGAGATGACACAACAGGTCCTGTTGGGATGCCAGTATGCAGCTGACCTTGGTGAACTTGTTGATGGTGACTTGCTTGTGAGCAAACAACCAGTCCAGGATCTTCTGCAGGTCTTGTGGGAGCATGATGGGGTGCGCTGCCTTGGCTGTCTTGGAAATGGTCCATGAGTTCAGCACGTTCTGCAGCATCTGCTCGGCTGCTTCCCGTTTAGCAGTTGATGACACAGTCACTGTGGGTAGGTTCCCCTCTGCCACAGCTGCATTGTACCCTTTCCTGGGCTCCTACAGACAAATATAGACGTAATATTGCTGCAAACATTGACAAAATCACCTGCTGTGTTTTCAATCCTAGTGCCAGCCTCTGGCACTAGGATTGAAAACACATGTTTCTGGCTTTCTGCTGTTGTGAGCTTGTGTCTTGTAGGCAATGTTGCAGTACATATGGCATCTCTCTAGGTGATCTACAAAGGGTCAGGTTGTGCACTTTGTCAGCTACCTGAGCAGTGACAGCTGGGAGTACATGTAGATTGATAATGGACGTTACGCACCTGAGCTGCTTCTATCAGAAGCAACAGCGGGGAGGCACATCTTGCATGGCTGACACCATCAGCAGGCACTTCTGTCACATCTATGTTCAACCTTGACAGGTGTGCGCCAATCTTCAGGAGGGATTTGGACACTGCCTGGTACATGAGGGCAGGCCCTACCTCTGCAATGAGCTGCACAGCATGCACACCACAATCATGGACTTGCTCTGGCTCCTACTGTTTACATACCCAGCTGTGATTGTGCTCGAGCGTTGTTGCAACGCATGCGGCAGACAAATAGTACACTTGGTGGTGAAAATTAACTGGAGCAGGCCATGTCAGACACATATCATCTTGACCAGGCATGCAGCCAGAACGCTCAGTGGGATATAACATCAGGCACAATACCTCCAATTGGCTTAGGCTCTCAGTGCAGCCCTTTCAACAGCTGGTCTGGCTGATGTAGGCTTCAAGTCTTGCAATGCACTGTGCAAGTGCTACACATTGAGTCAGTGCTTGCAAACACCCCTCACCTGCTTTTCGCTTGCATGCAGTTCAGCTTTGGCCTTGCCACCCTTGAGCTGCGCCTTGATATATGCAGCTTTGGAGATCAT
>JAABUK010004482.1_pt1 | contig 22627 bp, 27 predicted proteins | sample 5559141 | NCBI WGS metagenome assembly JAABUK01 (sample SAMN10711869, study PRJNA513367) | rock metagenome | isolation source: Antarctica rocks | place: Antarctica: Victoria Land, Pudding Butte nord | collected 2016-01-03
CGTGTGGCGTCGCGGTACTAGCGCCCTCCTTCATTACAGCATCACACCAGCAATTTCTTTGGTGCTCTATTGTCGAACGCCTTGAACAATTAGTGCTTAGTGTATACTGTTTTCCCAGTTATTGTCTAATGACTCCCCTGATGAGTCCCAAAGACATAAAATGTAAATTGATTGATTGATTGATTGCAGGATTGATTGCAGAAGCGTCTATGAAACTCACAACACCACCTGCGACATGCCGCAAGCGTTGCTGGCCTGACAATGTCTTCGATCTTGGACAATAGTCGCCTGGACGCTGGCTAAGCCTTTATGTCGCCACATTCTTGGCACGGATTGTCTCATAAAAATGCCTGGAGTGATGTCGGCGATAGCTATTCCAAACTTGCCCAGAGTAGCGAGAAAAATGACAAGCCAAGTTCACCTCCAGCGTACGGTTCGCTGAGCCGCCTGCCTGCCGGTGTTGTATCAAGAGCAAAGCCCAAAGGGGCAGGGAGTTTCCAGTTGCAAGTAAGTTTTACAGGAAAGTTTGTGCTATTCTGCACTGTGTGGATGTGGACGGAAGACTGTGTTGCAGAGCGACTGGAGTCTTTCTACAGATGCTTCAGGGCTCAGTTCATACGGCACAGAGGTCACAGAGAAATTCAAGTCACCACCTGCTGGCGCCAGACCTGCGGTGTGTTCTTGAGCAACTGTCCTCATCTTACTGTGCACTCTTCAACATCTGTAATCCAACATGCCAGGTGTCACAAGCGCACAAGGGCAAGTCATCCAACTTCCCAAAGGAGACATATCCAGCAGATTACACGTTTTAGTCATTGTTTCCTACAAGGCAGCAGACCTGGTGTTATGATGCTTACTGCCCTCAATCCTTTTGTTCAGGACGTACAAACAGATAGACTTTGATGCTGTGCGCCTGGCAGGCTGTACAAAACCAGCAAGAGCTCTGCGTCCTGCAGATTCAGGCATTGTTTTGGGGACATCTCCCTCCAGCAGCTTGCCTCTACAGGCTCATGCACAAGCAGCTGATGCATTGCCCAAGCAGGTCTGCCACGTCCAATGCAAAGCATGATCATGCCTCTTGGCTTTGCCTGCACAAGGTTTCATTTTGCTGGCAGCGTTTTGCACTTGCCTTCTGCCCAGCTTGGGCTCATTAAACTTTGATTTGCTATGCTGCCTAACACAATCAAACTTTCGAGTTGCCGAGCTACTTAAGCGACTGAATGGTTGTGTCATAGGCAACATTCAGATCGCCTTTGACAGACGGAACAATGCGAGATTCAGCTGGCATTACTTTGCCTGTATATAACATCATTACTGGAGAAGCACCCAAGCACAATGACGAGGCTAAGTACTGGAGTGGCCAAAGTATGGATTACCGCAGAAAGCGCTGATCACTACAGTAGTAACTGTGACATTGCTTTTGTATTGTGCTGCTCGAGATGTTCTGCGTGTGATCCTGTATCATGTATATAACATAAGTCTACCTATATTTGATGTATCCTATTGCCCTCAGACATCTAAAGAAAGGTCAGGCGCCTTGTTACACTCGTATGAAAGTCCGCATGCATAAGCAAGCTTGATGGTGCAGGCAACAAGGCACTGATAATGCCTTACATACAACATAGCCTTTCACACGTTGAGTGCATGATAGCAGCTGAGTACAAGTCCTTGTTTGTTATGCTCCTCAAGCAAGGCTCTTTTGCTGCATGTACTGCTGCACAACTTTCTCTACAGTGTCAACGATTGCCTGCATGCCAAGCAAGCCTTCGGCGTTGGCAAGTCACACAACTGAATTGAAATGCATGAGTTACTGATGCCTCAGCATCAAACAAAATGAATTGCCTAGACCAGCAGTACCATGATGATACTGCTTGCCCCATGCTTGCACAGTATGCACAATTGATTGACACAGGTACAGATATGCCACCTGTGTCTGAGCTTCAATCTCTAGATTGACAGTGTCGCCCTCCTGCTTGTTCCCCAGGACAGTCACTCGGAGGGTCTCTGGTATCAAATATATTGTAAACCAGTCCTCGCCAACTTCACCAACCTGAAAGCGTTCAAACAGCAGCACATCAGTACTTCTGGTTGAAAATATGCCACATAGGTGTCAGGTGACACTGCCTGATCACTTACCGTCAGACTGCAGCCATCAACAGCAATGAAACCCTTGGCTAAAATGTATTTCATCCATTGCTTGGGTACCTGCAGCACACAACCTCCACAAATTGCTATGGAAGCGAACAGCAAGAGGCAATGCTTTGTGTGCACAAACCCCCTAGATTTGCCTTCTGCATTAGTGGAGTGCCATCTGCAGATGCTCTGATAGGCAGGCAAGGATGTGCAATGTAAGCAGGCACTAGCTGAGCACACCTGGAAAGTGATGCGCTTGTTGTTTTCAGTAACTTCAATCTTTTGAAGTTGTGCTGTAGTGTGGACATGTCCGGAGACATGATGACCGCCTATCTCATCGCCCACCTTAGCTGACCTGCAGATGCTTGATTGATTCACACTTTAGAAAGCCTTACAACGTGCTTTTTGATCCAATGCGCTCTGTGGAGGGATTGGGCTATGTGGGCAAGCTGTGCAGCCTGATGCAATGTGCATAGGTGTTCCTCTCAGTAGACAAATTGCTGCACATATGCAATGCATGTATTGAAATAGTCTTGGCACACCTCTCAAAATTGACTTCACTCCCGTTCTGAAGCTGACCAAGATTGGTTGCTCGCAATGTCTCCATGATGATATCAAAGCTAAGTGTGTCGTTATTTTGGTTGGTAACCTATAAAGCCATCACTGCTGATTGCTGATGGCTGCCTGTTGCAGAGGCAGTGATGCAGTAGAAACAATGCAGAACTCACTGTCAGGCACGTGCCGTTAATGGCCACGCTTGCACCAGTCTGTATGGCATCTGTTTTGCCAGCAGGGAACTGAATTTGTATCGTGGAGAAGTTATTTTGCTTCTTGACCTGCTGCACAAAACCTTTGCCCTGAACAATACCTGCAGTGCAAGAACGAGCTCTGTTGAAGGTTGGCAAGCACTTGCAAATATCCTTTATCAGCAATAACTTACCTGTGAACAGTGAATGGACCTTAAGCTGCTTCCTGCGCTGTAGGACACATTTGTTTGGCGCCTGAAGAAGGGCAAGGCTGCCAAGCTGGCATGCTGCATGCTTGTGAGGCTGGCTGACTGAGTGTCCTGTGATCGCCAGGTGCATGTTAGCAGCTGGCTCACAACACAGTGTCCACAAAGCCAGCAAGTGAGACAAGGTCAAGTACCTGCCTGCTGTATTTGTAAACATACAACTGTTCATGATTTGATCGGGGCGTCACAAGCTTGTTAGCTCAAGCGCTATCGCTGACCTTGTGTATCTGAGGTCAGAGCAGCCGATCTTGAGTTGTTGTATTCAACGAATGTGAGTCAGTCGCGATGAGGAGCAGTGTCTGCCAGCCTCAGGAGAGCATGTAGCCGTCCTCTTATTAACGAGCAGGCACATGTAGACACTTGGGTATGCTTGGTAGTGAATGTCCCGAGCCGTTTCATCTTCTGCTCAGCACTTCAAGTTGACTTTTTCTGTTCAGCTGATCTTCAACAATTTAATATGCCCACAGGTGACCTGAGAGTCAACGGGACGACATATTTCCGCATTGTTTAGTCTCCTCTGCTAACTTTCGTTGCTTGCCGGTTGAGTGTGGTGGCGCGCAAACTCCGGCAGCATGATTCCGCCCTTACAGTCTTTGGTCAAGTATGACAACGCTGTGCTAGTCAGGAGCACAAAAGAGAAGAAAGTCAAGGACAAACTCCTGAAGGTAATATCATCGTCTTCATGGGTGACAAACTGTGTGTAGAGCTGCGGTTTCGACTACTTGCTGGCCTATTCTATGCAGTCAGGCGGTCTGTTGCCTGGAGAGCAAAAGTCTGAAGTCCCACAAACCGAGGACATTCTTAATTCAATCCTTCCTCCAAGGTCAGGCCTCTACATGTTGATGGCGTGCAAGAAGTTGCACGCTTTGGCTCACCTGCCCCATGATACAGGGAGTGGACAGAAGACAGTCAGCTTTGGGTGCAATATGTTTCAAGTACGCCAGCCACCAGATTGGATGTAATCACTCTTCAGGAAAAGCTTGATCAACAACTTCAGCAACGACAGGTTTGTACATGCGCACTCTGTTTTCTTGTCATGCATGTTCTTCAAGCTGTTTAATGGCCCCTGTTGTCTATCACCTGAACCTGTGCATAGGCAAGAGAAACTGGCATTTGTCCTGTCAGAGAAGAGCTCTATGCTCAGTGCTTTGATGAACTGATCAGAGAGGTCACCATCAACTGTGCTGAGCGAGGCCTTCTACTCTTAAGAGTCAGGGATGAGATGCATATGACCATTGCAGCTTATCAGGTACTAACCATTTCTCAATTGCAACAAGCCATGTCAGCTCCCATGGTCAAGCTGAGCTTTGCTTGTGCTCAAAGCATGCGAATAGTATTCTAAACGTGCTGTGGATGCAGACACTGTATGAGAGTAGCATTGCGTTTGGCATGAGGAAAGCTTTGCAGACAGAGCAGGGCAAGGGGGACATGGAGGGGCGCATTGGCACCCTAGAGGCTGAGACCAAGGACTTTGAGCGACAGGTGATGCAACACACTTGTCTTACAATCGTATAGATAGTTCTGCCTGCTGCCAACTGGTTGTCATGAGTTTGACAGCCTTGTATGCTACGTATGATGATCGTGCAGACATGCGGCTCAACAGATTTTGTTGCTTCAGGTAGCAGAATGGAAGCTGAAATGTGAAGCAATTGAGAAGCGAGAGGCTGAAAGACGGGAGGCAGATGCCAAAAAGCACAAAGAAGAAGTGGCATTTTTGGAGAATCATGGTGAGTCCTGCTAGCATGACTGAATGTCTAAGCAGATGCTGATCTGCAGCCAGCAAAGCTGCTGACAATATTGCAGAAGCTGAATCTTATTCTGAATAATAGCATCAGCTGCAATGGCATTATGCCAACGCAAGAGCCTGCTTGTGCAATGCTGGCTTTACAATTGAGAGTGTTATTGTCTGCTGTGCAGCCAAGCAACTCAAACAGCAGCTGGAGACTTTCTTTGCACCCAAGAAGTGATGTGATGTCCAGCTTTGCTAGTTGCTTCTGTGATTCAGGTAGCTTGTACATGCTTGCAATGTGTCCTGGCAGCATCATATGCCAAAGCAGGCGCAGCTAAAACTGTTTTGTGTCACCGGCTGCAAACCTTTGTATCAGTTCATTGAATTTGTCTGGCATCTCTATGTACAGCCAGTGCCCAGCATCAAAGTATACCTGCAGCATCACACTGCAGGTCACCACCACCATCAACTTCTCCTGACAATTGCAGACTGTATACAACCTCCAGCTTGCAGCCCTGATGTAATGAAGCAGTTTGCCCAAATACACTGCAAGTGAAACAGCTATTGACACAAAGTATACATTGCAAGGATAGACATGTTACCTGTTCGCATCGGGGAATGTTCTCCCCAACATATGCCACGCCCTTTGCATTGAAGCACATGGTCTTGCTGCCCACCAAGTTTAGGCAAGGTATGCTGATTCTAGGCAAAACAGACCTCCAGTCGGCCTGCAGTGCAGGCATGTCTTCATGCAAAACAGGCACACCTGTTTGCAACAATTGAGCTTGCAGTCACCTGCAGTGCATATTCATTCATTTGATCACAGATGTATCTTCCCCTAGGGCCCAGTACAGACAGGTCTGAGCAGCACCCTGTGAAACCTCCTGGTCAGGCAGTCAGCATATGTATAATTCGATAGTATTGTGTTGATGTGCTTACAGTCAATCTGAATAACTTTAAGCCTTTGCAACTTATGATCAAGGCATCCTTTGCTTTCAACTCAATGGAACAAAAGCTTTTTAGGCAGCCTATCATCAGTCATGCGCCCTCTGTGCCTTACCTGTAGCGCTAGCTAGCTGAGCTTTTTCAGCTTTAGTGCAGAATACAGGTGGGCTGGTCAAGACTTCCTCCCCTGGTGAGATCACTGTTCTCACGGTCCCTCAATATACTATGTAGCACTTGACTGATTTACTCCATTTGTGTAGTACAACCCATATCATACACCATAGTGCAGCAAATGCTAGAGTGCATGTATCAAGTGTATACGTAATCCGGAGACAGCCTCATGATCATATGACCGCAACAGACGGCACAATGGTGACAACAGCAAAGTGGACACCTGCCAGGAGATACGCACCTGTGTATGATCTGCCATGAGCTTGCCTAAAGCAGAGGCATCAGCTTTGAGGGTTTCTGAGATTAAGTGCTCTGTGGTCTTCTGCGCAATGGGTTGGCTCAGGCATGCGTCATTGTTACCCAAAGCAACAGCCCTGAAATCATATTTCAGGGTTGTCTGCAACCTTGCCAAAGACACAGCATCATAACAACCTGTGCTGCCCAAGTTCCAGTCTTCAGCCAAATTCTGCATTCAGCATGACGAGCAATTCATCACTACGTTGCTTGCTTTTAAGTATTGCCATGCATTTACTGCAGCTGCTGTTGTGCCCGCAGGGACTAATCCACAAACTGAAATGCACAGAAGCTTTGCAAAATTGCCATTGACTTTGCATGAGGCCTGTCTTCTTGTACCACATTTCTGTCTTGACAGACAAATCAGGCCCTTTGGCACATGCATCAACACCTTGTGTTCTGTGGATCAACTTGGTTGCCGTTTGACTGCCTGGTTGACAACCAACCAGCATATGGTGTGCAGCACTAGTCAAATCTGCACCTGAAGAGGAGCCTGGTCTACAAACACAGCTCGTGCAATGCGGTCCTCACCAAACAGTTCAAGATAGGACCAGATGGTGCTAGCTCCCATGCTGGTTCCCACCACAGTCACCTTCTGCACTACAGCTTGTGCTGAGCTGGAGATCACATAACTAGGCTGCTACCCTTGCGTAACTGAAGATCAATGAATGCAAAGGATTCAAATGAAAACAAGCTGCTGCGCACCCAGATCAAATGCTGCAGATGGCTGATGAAGATGAATATATTATGAATAGGCTGGGGGTACACTGTGTCTATCAAGGAGAGTACCTGAAGATTCAGAGTCTGCAAGAAGTCATGCAAGTCTGCCGCCAAGCGTGCCACTCGATGTCCCTGCAACGTAGCATCACAGAGTTCATTGCTGCACCTGACTGACTTGCACATCAGAATGCAGTGTCGGCACACCCTTAAGAGATGTAATTACCCATTCTGGTTTGTCTGAGTCGCCATGGAAGCGGGCGTCATACCGGTATACCTGGCAGGTCCTCCCTACAGCCTGCAAACAGCGTCGATGTGTCAGACTCAAAATCTGCTTCGAATCTTGCTTCTATGTATGCAACCTCTGCATTGTAATCAAAATAATGCCTGCTGCCGCTCCAGCCTGAACAGACGAGCATTTGGTCAGTGTGCTGATCCGTTCTGCATGGCTTGCAGACGTATGTGTGAACCACACCATGAATGAAAACGACAGCAGGGCCCTTTATGCCGTGTCTCTCATAGGCAAGCTTGACACCATCGCCCGTAACGACGTGCTGAGCAGACACTTCTGACATAGATCGTCCACTTGAGGATGCACGTCTGTTGCAAACTCAGCCTGCCTGTCGTGGCGGAAAGCAAGCGTCGGAACTTGTCGAAGAGTATGCAGAATGCCGCGCGTCGTGAAGCTAGCGCTGCCGGGTCAGTGACCGCGTTGACCCATCGCGGTCAAGCGTTACGGCCGTTCGGCATCTTGATGGACCTGTGCATGCTCGTGCCGTGTTCTGATCTCATAGCGATTGCACGGAATGGCTGAGTTTGGATGCCAGAGCATTCATGGCGCCGCGCATGCCTCGACACATAACGCATATGCTGGTATCCGGTCAGCCGTGAGGGGGCGTGCACTGACGCAGAGGTCCCTCGGCAGCGGTATGTCTTCTGCATATGTCTTTGCTTCAGACATTTTTCTCATCTGCTGCTAGACATATGCAACAGTCATTTGACAAGCTACTGAAGCTGGTGTCATGTGCTCACAGTAAGAAGTCTGTCTGGTTCAAGCCAAAAACAACAAGTCTGCCAGGTGTGCAGGCAGCTCACTTACGATGCTGTCTGCAGATGTGGACATGTACTGAGCACATGTATCAGACATCCTGACAAATGCGCATGCAATCTGCTGCAGAGCAAGTGTAGGCTGCAAAGAAAGCTCGTTCAGAAGCAGGTTGCAGCAGCTCTAGCCTCTCATCAAGATGTGCCAACAAGCAGCAGCAACGGCAGCGGCGGTGGCAAGCCCCGGGTCATGGTCATTGGTGAGGACCTTGCATCACCAACCACAATGTTTTGCTGCACCCAGCGCACAATCACAGCTCTGCACATCCAGTCACAGCAGGTGCAACCTGATGTTCTGCTCATGAGTACTCAGCAGTGTTTCAGTCCTTATGGCACGCATTGCAGCTTGCTGATGGTGTTGCTGGACAGGTGGGGATGGTTACTGTGGCTGGGCCACTGCTCTGCACCTTTCAGCTCGAGGCTACCCGGTGTGCATTGTGGACAACCTGGTCAGACGGCAGTATGACCTGCAGCTTGGACTGGACACCTTGACTCCCATAGCTTCTGCCCACCAGCGTGTCAAAGCGTAAGTACACAATCGATGATAGTCAATGCAGCATAGCAGGCGCTGTTTGTTTGTTGTACTGCAACATGTTTGACATGCTTGATGGTGGACACAGTGCCACTCTGTTTGCTCAGTGGTAGACATGAGGTAGACAAGGGGAGCATGCATTCCATACAGGACTTGCATGCTGGTCTTGCTGATGTCAGTGTGGCATGACATGCAGCCAGCATGCGCCTGTTTGCATGCTGCATCCTGCTGGAGAGCAGATCATACATCTGCTGGATATCTCCTGTAAATGCACAGTGTATACAAGCTGTCATAGCACAGCGGCAGGTGTGGTGATCACCAGCCAGTCTTTGCTCCTGCCAATCTGTTGCCTCACCCCTGGCATTGTACCTAGCTCATCATGAGCTGAAAATCGAAGATTATCATTGTTAGCATTATTATCATTTCAATTACTGTACCTCTGGCATGATCTGCAGGTGGGGAGAGATCTCGGGTAACCATATTGATCTTCAGATTGGGGATGTGTGTGACTGGGAGTTCCTAGAGGATGTGGTCACTGGCTTCAAACCAGATGCGGTGGTGCACTTTGGGGAACAGAGGAGCGCCCCCTACTCCATGATTGACAGGGCGCGCGCTGTCTACACCCAGCACAACAACGTCATTGGCACCATCAATGTCATGTTTGCCATCAAGGTGGGTGCTGTGATCATGTATGCCATTGCATAACATATGGTCAATCTGTCAAAGCAAACCTGCTGCATGTTAGCAGATTGCACATCATGAACGAGTCTGTCAAGACACCATGCAGTCTGTAGCGCATGTTCAGCAGAGAGTATCTGGAGACGGTTTTTTGAGATGCAAGCACACCTGTGCAAAGTGCGTACATGTCCATCTGCAGTGACATACTGGACCCTGGTCAGCACGATTCTTGCCTGCACGAGACGTGCATCTGCAGTGGCATACTGGACCCAGTTTAGCACAATTGATGCCTATATGAGATGTGCATCCGCAAGCAAGGTGCTGGCTTGCATGCAAAGATGGGGCATAGTAAGCAAATGGCACACTGCAGGAGCTAGCACCAGAGTGTCACCTGGTGAAGCTGGGAACCATGGGGGAGTACGGCACCCCCAACATTGACATCGAGGAGGGCTTCATCACCATCAATCACAAGGGCCGCACTGACACCCTACCCTTCCCCAAGCAGGTGCAATTCCGCTTTTACATTCAAGATGCTGACTCACCACATGTGTATCTATCACAGAGCTGCTTTGCTATCAGACAGCCTTACAAGTCCAGCATTCAGTGCCTGAGCAGCACAAATAGCATTGGCCTTCTGACTGTATGTCAGCAAATTGGACTGGCGTAACTGGCACAGAGTACGCTTTCAGCACAGCTTTGTACACCAGCGTTTGTACAATTTGTGATCCGCTCGAACACTGGTAGTGTGGTGAGGAATAGTTTTGGCTGTCCCGAGCCTGGCTACCCATCTTGGCTGTCACTGTCCTGCTGGTGAACTGACGTCACCAGTTGCCCTAGCTCCCATGAACATGGCCTTTGTTGCAGGCCAGCAGTTTCTACCATTTGTCCAAGGTGCATGACAGCCACAACATTCACTTTGCCACCAAGACCTGGAAGCTAGCTGCCACTGACCTCAATCAGGTGTGATTACTTGGACTCTTAGTCGCATGCATGCACTGCCAATGGCAACCACAGCTCAACATCTGCACTGTCAATGGCAAGCACAGCTGAGTATCTGCGCTGTCAATGCTCTCGGCTTATGACTATTGCTTTTACACCTTAGTGTGAGGTCATGTCAAGTTATGTACACATAGATATGCTTGACAAGAAACGCTGATGCTTGCTGGTTGCTTTCATGTACTGATGCGTTGTTGGCAATGCAGGGCATCGTATATGGAGTGAAGACAGAGGAGACTGATGCAGACCGCAGACTGGTCAACCGTTTTGACTATGATGGTGTGTTTGGCACAGCCCTGAACAGGTTTGTGGTGCAAGCTGCGGTGGGGCACCCCTTGACAGTCTATGGCAAGGGGGGTCAGACCAGAGGGTTCCTGGATATTAGGGATACGGTGAGTATCGCTGCTTCAGCATGCTGCCTTATAACGGCATCAAGCTGAGTCACCTTTGGCAGGTGTAGAAGGAGTGTATCCTTTACTCCTTGAAGGCATTGCTTTGTGGTGCGCTGCATTGTGCTGTGCTGTGCTGTGCTGTGCTGTGCTGTGGCATGCTGTGGCATGCTGTGCTAGCTCTTTGCTCTGCTCACCAACCGATATGCTGGCTTGTCACTCTACCAGTAAGCATGCAATGTTGTGACTCTTTGAGCTTATGTGTGCAGGTAAGATGCATCCAGCTTGCTGTGGACAACCCAGCAGCTCGTGGGGAGATGCGCGTCTTCAACCAGTTCACAGAGCAGTTCAGTGTGAATGATATTGCTAGCATTGTCAAGAAAGCTGGCAGCAAGGTTGGCCTAGATGTCCAGGTCAGCGACCTGATCCAGTCTTGACAGACAGCTGATTTGCTGCTTCTGGCACAAGCCCAATGCTGTTGTTCGCACATGTCAACGCCCTGGTGCAGCTGTTCTATGTTGATTGCTAAATTCCATACTGCTATGGGCAGTACCAGTATGCACACCAGAATATAGGTCTCCGTCCAGCTGTACTCAGGCACCATGCTGCGTGTGTGTAGATCAGACGCAATATCTTCTTACACAGGATGCGCAGTGCTGACATGCTAGTATCTGGTTTGCAGGTACAATCAGTACCTAACCCCAGGGTAGAGGCAGAAGAGCACTACTACAACGCTCAGCACACCAAGCTAGTGGGGCTGGGGCTGGAGCCCCACCTGTTGGGAGACAATATTATTGACTCCCTGCTCAACTTTGCCATCGAGGTACAGCTCTGCTTGTTCCCCTCACTGCTACGAGGCTATCTCTGCAACCGACACAAAAGGCTCTTGCAAACATTCCGACTGTTGCGTTTGCTTTGTATTTGGTCTTGCTTCTGATCAAATACATGATCAGTTGCACTAGACAGAAAACTACCACTCAGGGTTTCAGCAACTACGTAATGTGGCACATGCTCTTCATCCTGTTGCATGGGCACGTGCGTCTGTCTTCCAAGTACATTTTGATGTCTCTGCTGCTGCAGTACAAAGACAGGATCGATAAGAACCTGATCAAGCCAGCAGTGAACTTCCGGGAGACAGGCAGCCGATCTGCTACCATGAAGGCTGCTGTCAGCTCATGACACGGCTTGCACCACTGTGGCAGTGCTGCTTTCAGTTGCTGCCTGGGCATTGCAAGTGCACCTTTCCAACGGTTTCTATACTTCGTTTTGCAAGACATCCACGGACAGCTTTGCTGATGTGATTGCTGAGATGATTTGCTTTTCTGTGCGCTTTCACAAAGCATTATCACATTGACCTGACCAATCGTTACGGCCGCATGGGTTATGCAACGATTCAGCAATGCCTGACAGACACATCATCGCATTCCTGCCACTTTCTGTGACTAGCGTATAACTACATCTTTCTCATGGACTGATTCTTAAGTAGTACCTGCCAAGTAACTTAGCAGCTGCGATGACAAACTCACACACGGTCACACAATGTATCATTTCCCCCAGTCAATCCTGAGCACCCAGCCATGACATGTGGCATGTTGCCCTCAACCAGCTGGCTTGTTGACTGCTGAATTTTGGAAGCAGCTGCACCATGTCAGATCCAGCCCCTTACACAATCACGTCAACAGAATCACGTGGCCCATATACTGAGTCATATTACGCATCTGCCTTACCTATCTTAGCTTCGACTTTACGTATGTCATCGCTCTGCAATGCGACCCTGCATTCGCGGTAATTACTGGCTAAAGCACATGCGTTGCTGATCTTGATTGCCCACTTGGTCATATCATGGAACGCACCTGATCTGACAGAAGCTGCGGCTAAGCAGGTGCAGACATACGTAAATACAAACACTTGCTGATCACACGTGCGTGCCGGCGCTTCTATGCCTGCACATAGAACAGTTGCCTTGCTATGCATATATGTCTTGCATTGCGTGTGTGCCCAGCCGAACCAGCAACAGGTTGCGACTGCTCCACTCAAGGTTGTCGCCATTCCAATGTCATCCTCCTCACACTGGTTCCAAGCCTTGCCATTGATCAGAGAGCTCTCTGTACGAGGGCACAGTTGTCAGGTAATCATGGTGGAACTCTCTGCAGTCAATTCAACCATATTTCTTAGATTTGGGGTCCAAAGCAACATAATTTTCTCAGAGCCTTGAGCAAACGGTGTCCAGAGATACACCTACAAGCATGTATGTATGCATATCATGTACACAGCCAACTGCACCATCCAGAATACCAGCTGGCCAGTGCAGCCCATGTCAGCTCTTGTTTTGTTATTACTGGTTATTATCAAAAAGTGGGCCATCCTGCATATTTACCTTTGGACACTTTATGATATAGGTAATTTTCTCCCTGGAGGGTGCTGCACGGTTTGGACCTGCACTGGAGAACCTCACAAACATTGAGATCCTCACATACAACACATCCAATGTCGAAGAAATGGACCTCAGACAGACAGTTCGGCTGAATCTACGGTCAGTTGGAATTGACAGCATAAGGAGCACCTTTGGCATTCCGCCACACTCTCGCCCACTCCTGCAAGATGCAGAGCTACACCGCAAGATCCAGGTCAGCAAGCATATCTCAGCGTTTTTGGCTGCTACAGATCATCTGCCAAAGCTGATCCTATGTGTCAGCATGATTTTGCACAAGCATGAGCAAGGCTGTCACACCGAACGCTCCAACGGCTTGCATGCATGCACAGGCCCATGAATTTACAGTGTGTCTGCGAGCACTGCTTTGCTGCTGACATCATGATCTGGCCTTGCATAAAATGCATCACAGATATGGCCTACATGTTAAGCTAGCGCTGCCTGACTTGATGCCTGGTGGCATGAGCATAAGCTGAAGCCGCAGGCTGCAAATGCCATCATAGCCAGTCTCAACATGCCCACTCACTCTACCCTCCTTGCTGTCTACCTTCAAGACACTGGTGTTTGCCTGCAGGCGTTTGAGCCTGATTTAGCCCTGACTGACATTGCCCTGGTTGGTGGTGCTGCCCTGGCTGATAAACTGGGCATCCCCAAAGCTGTTCTGTCCGTTCCAGGGTTGCTGCCACCTGTTTCTGGGCATAGCTATGGCTCTGGAGCATCTCTGTGCTCCACTGTGCCTCAGTGGATGACCTTGCTTCCCAAGCACATGGCAAGTAGTACATCTGCTCATCCACAAGCTTGTAGACTTAAGTCTAGACAGTCTATGCTGCTGCATCAATCTGCATCTTGAGGTATCATGGGGTAGCGACATGGCTTGCCAGTGATTGCCATATGCCTAACAGTATCACACGGCAAGTGAATGGCTCAGTTCAAAGCCCCACACTGATACCATAAGGATGTGTTTGGCAGTAAAACCTCTTCATGCATGCTTGCTAGGGTCTTTTTGCCCTGCAGGTCAGTCCCAAAGGGTAGACAAGAGGTGCATCACCGCTGTCTCTGTTGCTTTGCCCATGGAGTCACTATCACACTAGAAAGTCTTGCATCTTACTGAAAAAACGAGGAAAGTCCCTTTGCAGCCACGGTTCAATCCAAGCTTGCTGCTTCAATCCAAGCTTGCTGTACCTGCACTGCAGAACTAAACCCTTGACACTCAGCTCATGCCCTGTGCTGATACCTTGCTGTGTTGCTGGTAGCAGCACAGCTCACTGACTTGGCTTGTGACTGCAGTCTTTCATACAGAGGATCCAGAACATGGTAGGAGCCATGCTGGACTTGTTTATCTGGCAGCACGTGCTGGAGGCTGAGATGGACAAGGTTATCTGGTGAGTGCTCATGAGCTTGTGCAGAGGTTGTAGGGACCTCTGGCCTCGGGCTCCACAGCCTCCTGTAAGCTAGAGTCTCAGCAACATGTTGCACTTATGGCATTCTGACGATGCAAGCATTTGGACCACCCAATGCGCTATTTCCAGCAGGAATCACGTCCTGATGTCTAGTATTTGGCTGGTCTGGCTGGATGCTGCAAAGGCAATGTATCCCTGCTATGTTCAAAGACACTGTGCAGTACGGGTAACATCCTACAGACATGTCCTTCAACATCTTGCATTAATATTATGATTGGCAAGGCACTTATCCACACACATTGAGTCACAACTGTTGCCTTGCAATTCATGTTAGCGTCAAGTAGTTGTGCAGTATGCATCAACATCTCTATGCATGGGACGCTTGATGCAGCTGCATGTACTGTAGCATGTCACGTGTTTCCATCTGGAAGCAGATTGTCAGCATGTTGCAAATGTCGTTAATAAAAGGAGTAGACTCTTTTTGCAGGAGGAAATATAACATTTCTCCCTTTTCTTACCTGAAGTCCAACAGACAAGCTGCCTTGGTCCTCTTCCCAACTGACTGGGCCGTCACTAATGCTGAGCCCCTTGCACCTCACATGGTAGCTGTTGGGGCTATCACAGCAGCCCCTGCAAAGGCCCTGCCCTCTGAGCTGGAGGAGTTCATGCAGTCAGCTGGGGATCATGGTGTTGTGTATGCCTCCCTGGGGACCACAGCCATCCCAGGTGACTCTTTGCAGCTCGGCAAGGTGCATCATGTGCATGCGTGGAAGGGTGGAGTTTGTATTGTTCAACAAGATGCAGTGTGATGCACTGGACCTTGGGGTTGGAGAAAGGGTGGTGATTTGGGGAAACGGAAGGGGGACTTGTAGGCCTCAGACAGTGAATCAGTTTGCTGGTAAGCGTAGAGCTTGCTTTTCACATGCCACTGGTGTCAGCAAGTGTTCAGGGAGACCTTGCTGCACTTCAGTGACTCAGGCTTTGCAGTGTAATGGGGCAGGTAAGCTGAGGGGCACTGCTAAGGGCTGAACAGAGGCCGCTTAATAACCGCCTTGCAACCTACTGCGTCAGCTGTAGTTGTGACTGACAATTTGAAAGAATGCACTTAAATCAAGAGGGAGCAGATTCCTTGCCAACTGTATAAGCAGCTCATCGTGAACCTGACAAATCAGCGCACGGCCGCTACAGGGTCACGCGGAACACATGGAACCGTATCAGTGCATATCATGTGTGACATCAGGCATATGTCCATGGACAGACTACAATGACCTGCATCACATCATGTGCAGAGGTAGCTGAGCTGAAGGCCATCGCCCAAGGCCTGTCTGCAGTAGCCCCTGCCAAGGCTTTGTGGAAGTTGTCAGATTCTGACCGAGTGGCTTTAGGAAACTCATCAATATCTGTGGGAAGCAACGTCAAGATTGTGAAGTGGGTGAATCAGAATGATGTGCTGGGACACCCTAGCGTCAAAGCTTTTTTCACACAAGGCGGCACAAACAGCTTCAATGAGGTGAGCAAGAAAAGTGGCTGGGCGGATGCGTCTGTGAGTTGCTTGTTTCCTTGCAGCTGCTGCTGTAAGCATGCTGGGTGTCCAATCAAGGGCTGCAGTCTGGTGATGATGTTGCGGTGGCTTGCTGCAGCTTGGTCTCGTATGCAATTTGGTAGACCCTGACATCTAGCCCAACTCTTTCAAACTCCTCCCTAGCTGCTGAAGCATGTCAGCTAAACAGCTAGATGACACATACAACATGAGAACGCAGGGGGCCTATCATGGGGTGCCCCTGGTGGGGATGCCCCTCTTTGCTGAGCAACCAGACAACATAGCCAGGGCCATTGACCGCGGCTTTGCCCTGTCTGTGAGTGTGAAGAAGCTTGACACCTTGGCCACAGACCTGGAGCAGGCCATCAGCAGGATTCTGAAGGAGCCTAGCTTTGCTGTCAATGCTGCTAAGGTGTCTCACCTGATGAAGGCACACAGAGAAACCCCAGCTCAACTTGCTGCAAGTGAGTCAGCCATTTGCTTGATGCAACTGCATTTCTTGCCTTTGATCTCTTTGTTCCACATGCATGTCACCGTCTGTGTGTACACTTATTTGTGAGCTAGTCGATGCTTTCAGGCACCACACTTGACCATGCTGATCTGGTCGACCTGTGCAGGTGCAATAGAGCATGCAGCATGGACAAGTGGGTCCAGGCACATGCAGCCCCTCAGAGACGACCTCAGCTGGTTCCAAACCAAGTCATTAGATGTGATACTGCTCCTGGCGTTGATTTGTGTGACGCTGCTGGCTGTGGTGACTGTGACACTGCTTTTTGTATGCAAATGGCTGATGCAGTTGCTACAACAGAAAAGACAGACCACCCGTGCAAAGACAGCTTGAGGTGCTCTGAGAGTACATGTAAATGTAGCATATAGATAGCAGCCTGCAGTGTCACACAAAGGTGTTGTACTGACCAGATTGAGTTTCAGCCATTTGCAAACTCTCATTTGACTGTTATGGCCTACAAGATTCTCTTGGGCACACTCAGAGGCTGATCAGTGTCCACCGCCTCCAAGTAATAGCTATTGCTGGCAGTGCACAAACATGCTCGCCCTCCCGGTCTGCTCCCATACGGCTGCAGTAGGGGTAACAAGATGCCTGTGCTCACGCAGCAAACTGACTACTGCATTGCATACATCAGCCAGACACTGATATTGCATGCATGAGCTGACAGTACATTGCCGACCTTGCTCACAGGATGCACCCGTCATGCATGCACATGGAAAAGGAGCCTTGCACCACAGACACAGATTTTACAGTAACAAAGCTGGTGCAATGCACACAGCAACTTTCACTGACGGTATCATATGTTGATATGTGTGTTATATAAGGATTGTGCTGACCATGCAAGGGCACAGGCCCAGGCCTGTAGCATGCCCTACAACGCGACGTGTCACTGGCATCAGCTCAGGCTGAAAGGTTCTTCATTTGCAACGATGTTAGTCATGACATTACTTGACATTATATGTTGAGACATTGATGTTATGTAATTTTCCAAGACATATGTATGCATTGCTTCCGACATTTTACGTATTGGTTTACCGTCGCCCGTTGACCGCTGTGCAAAGCGACTGCACTGCATCCTGCTCGTGTAGACCTATGAGTTGCTCATTGCCAATATTGCAATCGTGTTTGTTGTTTTATTGACATCGCGAACAATTTCGACCAGCTCGCTATTTCATGTAAGCACGTAGCCTCAACGTCGCGCAGAGAAAGCTGTCGACAAACAAACACAAAGGATCCCTTTGGCCCTTTCGTTCACTGTTCGTTTGGTGCTATGCGAGCAAAAATTGCCGCAGTCCTGGCGGGCATTTGCTGGTTGCAGTGCACGTGCGTGTGTGCGCAGTCGACCCGCGCTCAGCCACAGTTTGCGAAGAGTCCTGTCAAAGTTGTTGTCATGCCTGCATCTCCGTCGTCACACTGGTTCCAGTTTCTTCCGATCATCAAAGAGCTATCGACACGAGGACATAGCGTTCAGGTGATTGTCATTGTCGTGCAGTTGCGCAAAGTCAACTGCCAGCCAAATTTTCTCTGTCTTCGCTCACATGACTGCAACTGAGGGTAACTTCCCAGAGCTTGCAATACAGCGTCTTTATGCTTCAAAGACACCGTGTGTCGCGTCTGTGCCATCGCTATACGTGCTTGTCTTCAAGCTTGCAAATGCACATGGTCTAATTAGTCATAAATAGGTCAGAGCTGTAGGGTTTAAGTCAACATTCTGACCAGCTTGCTGCATTGCAGGTAGTATTTACTCCTGGGTCTGCCACCAGATTTGGTCCTGCCTTGACAGATCTCCCGAATGTAGAGATTGTCACTTACAACACATCCAATGTGGAGGAGTTGGAACTCAGGCAAGCAATTCGGGAGGGCCAGCATTCTGTTGGGTTTGAGAGCATACTGAGCACCTTTGGGATGCCCCTACACTCACACCCTCTCCTGCAAGATGTGGAGCTGCCTCGGAAAATTCAGGTACATATTATGTCAATGAGCAGGTTGGATGTGAGCATCCTTGAAGGAAGTCTTTGCTTGTTGCTCAACAAATGCCATCCTGGCTCTGCACCTGCCTTGTTGACTTGCTAGACATTCAGGACCGTAACTTGAGCACATTGCCTTCCCACAGGCCTGTGTCTACTGTCACACAATGTTCAAAGTTGACGTAAAGTGGCTGGTGTACACAACATGTTGGCCATGGCTTCAGCTAGCCAAACAATGTATGTCTTGTCATGCTGGCCAGCTGTACTTTTGTGGACATAACATATCAGCGCGTCAACCAGCACTTCAGTCTTCAGTCCATCAAACATGCAGAGGTGCGCAACAAAGACACAGCAGCGCACATACATAGAGCTTGGCACAACACTGCAGCAGAGGCTTTCACTGTGCTGCCCTTAAAGGGCTTTCAATATAAAGTGCTGCCCTTGTACTGAAATTGCTGCCCTTGAAGGAGCCTTTTCTACTGACAAACTCAGTTGTCAGCTTTTGGCTTCCGCAGGCTTTTGGGCCTGACTTAGCCCTGATCGACTTTGTACTGGCTGGGGGAGGTGCTCTTGCTGACAAGTTGGGCATCCCCAAAGCAGTCAACTGCATCACAGGGTTGCTGCCACCTGTTGTTGAACATGCTTATGGCTCTGGAGCATCACTGCTTTCCTCAGTCCCTCAGTGGATGTCACTAGCTCCAAGAAAGATGGTGAGCAGCAGATGCACTTGTCTTGCTCATAAGCTGTAATGGCAGTGATGCCGTCGTGACAACAGCCTTGATTGAGCACTGGTGAAGATGTATGTTGTCTTGTGGCCCTGCTCTGTTTAGCCTTCTGGCTTTCTGATGGTTTGCACAACCTGATGACCAACAGGCATGATGCTTGGTCTGGTCACCTCACCGGCATTATACCTTGAAGCTTTCACAATGACAGCTTCCATGCATCTATCCATATGCTGTCTTGCACATCATGACCTCATGAAAATTTGGTATGCGCCTGCAACAATTGCACATAGCTCACCACCTTTGCGTCCGTGCCAAACCAGCAATGTTCCAATAGGGTACTCTCCTGAGTAAGCATCATCCTTGTGCCAACAACAACGTGCTTGAATTGTGTGCGGTGATGACCACCAGCATAGTGTACTCACGAATGTGTGCCTGCAGACGTTCGTGCAAAGGGTGAACAACATGGTCGCATTTGTGATGAACATGTACTGCTGGCAGTATGTCATTGAGCCTCAGATGGACAAAGTCTTTTGGTATGTGCCAATGCGATGTTGTGTTATATGCCATTATGCTGCATTAATCACCCCGTGAATTGTGCTCAGGTCCCTTTGCAGTTGACACAGTGTCTTTCTGTTGCACATTTACTGGCGTAGTTCAGCTCAGCATTTGTGTACTGGAAGGCAGCACGTTCTTGAGCTCATTTGCAGCTGTCTGTGTATACAATCATTTCAGACCCAAGAACCAGATGTCTGCTCATCACTCTGGTGTGGTGCATGAGTCATGCTGCTCACTGCTTTGTGCGAGCCAATTCAAGGTCACGTGACCTAAGTCCAAGCGCATCTTCTGTCTTGCAAGGTATGGTGCTGCTGACACTGCAAACTGTTAAGTACTATTGCGCAGGAGACAGTATGACATTCCTCCTTACTCGTATTTCAAGTCTAACAGACAAGCCCCCTTGGTCCTTGTGCCAATTGACTGGGCTCTCACCAATGCTGAGCCCTTAGCACCTCACATGGTAGCCATTGGGGCTATCACAGCAGCCCCTGCAAAGGCCCTGCCCTCTGAGCTGGAGGAGTTCATGCAGTCAGCCGGGGATCATGGCGTTGTGTATGCATCCCTGGGGACCACAGCAATCCCAGGTCAGTTATTGCCTGTGATGCAGCAGTGTACTGTGATATGATACTATTGTATTATGTCATCTCTGTCTTGGCCTGTGCGACCTGTAATGTCAAGCAGCTGCCAACATGCACATGATGTCTGTACAAGCAATGCTCAGGTGGCATGCAGAGGTGGCTGAGCTGAAGGAAATAGCCACAGGGCTGTCAGCATTAGCCCCCACCAAAGCCCTATGGAAGCTGTCAGACTCTGACCTAGTGGCTGTGGGAAATGAATCGATATCAGCAGGAAGCAATGTGAAAATTGTCAAGTGGGTGAATCAGAATGATGTCTTGGGTCACCCCAACGTCAAAGTGTTCCTCACCCAAGGCGGCACAAACAGCTTTAACGAGGTGAGTGCATGCTACATAGGACCTGCCTTTGCCTGCCTGCCTGCTTGCCTGCCTGCCTGTCTGCCTGTCTGTCTGCCTGCCTGCCTGCCTGCCTGCCTGCCTGCCTGCCTGCCTGCCCGCCTTTTTTGAGAAAGTTCATGTTACATCTGGGATGCGCATAAAGGTACCGCCCTGATGATTAGGCATTGCATGGCAGGACGCATCTTGATGGGTACAGCCGTCGCTGTCATGGGAACTGCAGAGCCCATATGCTTACCCCAGATGTCACAGTTCAGCTGGTAGCATGAGAGCATGCCGAGCCAAACAGAGTGCCTGCAATGATTGCAAACAATAAATGCTTGGTATGCTAGACATGGCTGTCAGACACGCCTTGATATAAGTCAGGTCCAGCCCAGATCCTCCGTATGCCTGGCATGCAGGGGGCCTATCATGGAGTGCCCCTGGTGGGGATGCCCTTGTTTGCTGAGCAGCCAGACAACATAGCCAGGGCTGCAGACCGCGGCTTTGCCCTGTCTGTGAGTGTGAAGAAGCTTGACACCTTGGCCAAAGATCTGGAGCAGGCCATCAAGAGGATTCTGAAGGAGCCTGGCTTTGCTATTAGTGCTGCTAAGGTGTCTCACCTGATGAAGGCACACAGAGAAAGCCCAGCTCAACTTGCTGCAAGTGAGCATTTCCCTCTGCACATTTTGCTGTTTGTGTTGTTGAAACAGCTCTTCATTGACAGGGTCACATTGTGCGCTGTGTGCCACTCTTTGCATTTCTTACAAGGACTTGTAACTCTGTAAAACTGAGCAATGCATGCTTTTGTTGCAACACTTCTGACTCTGTGATGAAGTACTGAGACAATAAGCTCCAGCTGGAGCATTGTAGCATGAGCCTCACCCCTTGCAGATGATGTTGGCGAGCTGTGTGCTGTACCCCTCAAAAACTGATGTGCAAACATGAGCTTTTGTCATGGTGCCCAGCTGACCTCAGACTGAAGCTGTGCATCATCAGTTCAGTCATGACCAGATCAGCATAGGCCGGACATTGCTGTCTCTGCATGCTGAGGCCAGGCTGAGCAAGCTACATGCTTGTCAACGCAGGTGCTATAGAGCATGCAGCATGGACCAGGGGTGAGAGGCATATGCAGCCCCTCAGAGATGACCTGAACTGGTTTCAGACCAACTCTCTGGATGTGATGTTCCTGTTCACAGTCCTTGTTTTGACACTTCTGACCATGACAACTGCAGCATTGGTAGCAGTGGCAAAGGGGCTGATGCTACTACTAAGAAGAAACAGTATCTGGTTGCATGCAAAGACAGTATAGACGCGTCGTGGGGTGCTGTTCTGCCGCAGATAAGTTATGCTTGTGTCCATACATTTGAGATGCGGCACATTGCCAATCTGCCTGGCAAAACCCAGTGAGCTGTTGAGGCAGGCATGCTGAAGTGCAAATACAGGGCAAATTGCAAGCACAAAAAACGGTCTCAAGAGGTCAAGCTTGGTCACACTCTCAAGACAGTATGCACCTGCTGTTTACCCTACCGGCTGTCTGACTGAGGGATGCAACAGCTGAGGCACAGTTGTGCAATTCTGGCAGCTGACGACAAATGCACGTCTCCAGTTGAGCGCACCTGCGTACAATTTTACCTTTGCCTTAGCTGTACAGCTCACATGTGAAGTTACTGTGAATTCACAGTAGATTCGGGTACAAGCTCAGGTGTTTCGCGCATTGGCTGGTACTACAGCTTGCATCATAAGTTTAGGTCTGGACCATTGCATTGCTGGAGATTGCAATGTACATTGTGAATCCCATTTGTGGCTGCATCCTGAGTCAGCACGCCCTTGAGGATTGCACAATCAAGT
>JAABUK010004483.1_pt1 | contig 22617 bp, 29 predicted proteins | sample 5559141 | NCBI WGS metagenome assembly JAABUK01 (sample SAMN10711869, study PRJNA513367) | rock metagenome | isolation source: Antarctica rocks | place: Antarctica: Victoria Land, Pudding Butte nord | collected 2016-01-03
GAAAATTTCGAGATACCGCAAACTCACTCTTTGGCAAATAAAACCATAAACATTGAATATTGTTTAAGTATTTAGTTAAAGGTTGCCCTATTCCTAAAAGCAGCATTAAAAGTTGATAATCTCTCTTCACCCTTCAGGGCCGGGGCCTACATCTGAATTAAAGATGCTGCAAAACTTCTCGCTTCGCCATCGCTTTCAAAATACTCCTCAAGCGTTGGAGATTCTATATAAGTTATTTTGGTCATAGTTTGCTCTACCACTTCCGTCATATCAAGAAAGCCAATCCTGTTTCGTAAAAACGCATAAACTGCTATTTCGTTTGCTGCATTCAAAATGCTTGGCATGTTTCCGCCTTTGTTTAAGGCTTCCATGGCAAGACCGAGATTCCTGAAAGTTTTAATATCAGGCTCTTCAAAATTTAAAGTCGAAAATGTTTTAAAATTCAGACGTGGCGAATTGTTGGCAATCCGGGTAGGGAATCCAAGCGCGTATTGAATAGGCAGCTTCATGTCAGGCAGTCCCATTTGTGCTTTTATACTTCCGTCTTCAAACTGCACCATACTATGAATAACGCTTTGCGGATGAATGACAACCTGTATCTGCTCCGGCTTCAGGTTAAACAACCATTTGGCTTCAATCATCTCGAGGCCTTTATTCATAAGCGTGGCGCTGTCAATGGTAATTTTTGCACCCATCGTCCAGTTGGGATGTTGCAGCGCATGGTCTCTTTTTACATTTACAAGAAAATTAGGTTTTTTGCCCCGGAAAGGTCCGCCGCTTGCGGTTAGAATAACTTTTTCAATGCGATTTCTTGTTTCTCCGATAAGGCATTGAAAAACAGCAGAATGCTCGCTGTCAACCGGGATAACGGGCACTCTTTTCTCCATCGCTTTTTTCATAACAATGTCACCTGCTACCACCAGTGTTTCTTTGTTTGCAAGGGCAACCGGTTTGCCGTTTTCCAGAGCTTCCAAAGTTGGTTTCAATCCTGCATAACCTACAATTGCGGCCAGCATCAGATCGTAACAATCTATTGCCGCCACCTGTTCAAGCGCTTTTTCTCCTGTAAAAACTTTTACATCTGTTCGGGAGAGGGCATCTTTTACTTTGGTATATTTTTTCTCATCACCGATAACAACCATATTGGGTTTAAACTTAAGCGCCTGTTGAATCAGTAAATCTTCGTTAGTCTGTGCTGTAAGAATTTCTGCAGAGAATTTATCAGTATTGGCTTCAATCACTTCCAGTGCCTGTGTGCCTATAGAACCTGTTGAGCCAAATATTGCTATTCTTTTTTGAGACATACATTTTTAAAATCGGGCGGTAAAGATAGCGGAATATTGGTTTTAATGATTTTTGGATAAAACTCATCATTATAATTACCAAATTTTGGCAATTGTAGTTTTAAAAATTACTTTTACAAAATAAATTAAAACGGCAAAAATGCTGCAATTGTATTGATGTAAAATAAAAGAGAGGGTAACTCTATAAAAAACCTTCGTCGCATGAAAAAGATAATTTATGACAGTTAAATTTAACGACGAATATTTACGAAAATTATATGCTGATGAACCTTTAAAAGGAAAGCCTTTTTACAGCAATGAAGTAGTAAAAAAATTTCAGGAAAGAATACTTTTGTTGGAACTGGTTGAAAATACAAAAAAGCTTAGGGAATATAAAAGCTTACACTTTGAAGCTTTATCAGGTAATAGAAAAGGACTTTTCTCAATAAGAATAAATAAACAATATCGTTTAGAATTCAGAATAGATAATGATAACATACAACTTGAAGAAATAATATTGATTGAAGAATTATCTAAACACTACGAATAAGATATGGCAGAATATAAAGTAATAGATGCAAATGGAAATCCGGTAAAGACAAACACCTTACTGCATCCGGGAACAGTTTTAGCAGATGAACTGGAAGCAAGGGATATTTTAAAAAAGGATTTTGCATCAGCAATAGGCATGCATCCTTCTCACTTGAGTGATTTATTAAAAGGGAAACGACACGTATCAGCAAAACTTGCTTTACAACTTGAAGCGCATTTAGGAATAGATGCAGGTTTTTGGCTTCGTGCGCAAATGGCCTATGATTTAGCAATAGCACGTAAGGAACTGGAAAAAGCTTAAGCAATAAAACTTAAAACGACAGATTTTATAAATCCTCGTTGTAAAATTTTATCTTCAAAATTAATAAAAGCACAATGAAAATAAGTGAAGTAATTATTTCTGATAAAGAGATTCTTGGCGGTACACCGGTATTCGTCGGCACAAGAGTTCCAATAAAAAACTTATTTGATTATTTAGAGGCAGGAGATAGTATCGAAGACTTTTTGAATGATTTTGATTATATCCCACGTGAACATGCCGTTACAATATTAGAATTTTCAGAAAAGTTATTAACTGAACAAAAGCTGTATGAGAATTTTGCTGGATGAGCAATTACCGGTTAAATTGAAATACAGATTCGATCCTATCTTGTCGGTTTCTACTGTTCGGGATATGAAATGGTTAGAAGTGAAGGATCAGGACTTGTTTTTGAAAATCAAAGATGAAAAATTTGAATTGTTTATAACAAATGATCAAAATTTAAAATTTCAAGTCAATAAGAAGAAAATGTCTTTCTCTTTTCCTGGTCTTAATTTTCATTCAAATCGTTATGACGATTTACTTCCTGTTATCCCTTTAATAAATAAAGAACTTATTAAGCTGGCAAACGATATTCCGGTTTCAAAAAAAGATGACAGTTACATTTATATTTTTTCAAATCAAGGTTTTAAGCAATGGCAGAATTTAGAAGAATAGCCTGATAAATAATTCAAAATCTATTAAAAAAAGTAACCTTTTAACTCATCAGCCAGCTTTCTGTCATTGCTTAACCGCGGCACTTTATTTTGTCCGCCAAGCTTACCAATACTTTTCATATAATCAATAAAACCATTTTTTCTTACAATAGAAATATGTAACGGCTCGAGAATATTTCCCGAAATGAGGTCATCATAGTAAACATTTTTACTCTGAAGATTATCATCAATTTTTTTAGAGAATGAAGAAAGATCGTCAGGAACATTTTCAAACTCGATAAACCATTGGTGATAACTTTTTCCTTTGGCCTGGCTAATGAAAGGAGCCACTGTAAACTCAACAATTCTTACGCCTTCTTCATTTGCTGCTTTTAGCAAAGCATATTCAACTTCTTCAGCAATTACATGCTCGCCAAAAGCGGAAATAAAATGTTTAATTCTTCCTGTTACAACAATTTTATAAGGATTTGTACTTATAAACTTTATAGTGTCGCCAATGTTATAGGCCCATAAACCTGCATTATTACTTATTATTAATGCATAGTTTTCTCCAACCTTTACATCTTCAAGAGATAACCGGGTTGGGCTTTCCTTAAAGATTTCCCCTGAGGGAATAAATTCAAAAAATATTCCTGAATTTGTATTTAATAATAATCCGGGCTCTTTATAATTGTCCTGGAAAGCAAAAAAACCTTCAGAGGCAGGAAAGACTTCTATGGTATCAATTTGCTTTCCTATACTGTCAAACAACTTTGCGCGGTATGGTTCAAAGTTTACACCTCCCTGCACCATTACAGAAAAGTTTGGAAAGATATCTTTTATCTTTTTGCCCGTTCTTTCTGTAAGCCTGTCAAAATACATTTGCATCCATGGCGGAATACCGCTTATCAGCGTCATATTCTGATCAATCGTTTCATCAACAATTTCATCGAGCTTGGTTTCCCATTCTTCAATACAGTTTGTTTCGTAAGACGGCAATTGATTTTTTCTAAGATAACCTGGTACATGATGGTTTACAATTCCGCTTAGTCTGCCGGTATGTATACCATTAATATTATCTAAGACCGGAGAACCGCTTAAAAAAATAAGCTTTCCATTTATAAAAGAATAATTGCCACTTGTAACCATATAACACAATAAAGCATTTCTGGCAGTATTTATATGATTTGAAATAGAGTCTTTGGTTATCGGAATATATTTCACGCCACTGGTTGTGCCGCTGGTTTTAGCAAAATAAATGGGTTTTCCTTTCCAGAGAATATCACGCATTCCCTCCTTGGTTTTATCTATATATGATTTTAGCTGCTCATAATCCCTTACGGGCACTAAGGTTTTAAAATCATTGTATGTAGTAATTTTATTAAAAGAATGATCTTTTCCAAATTGTGTGTTGGCTGCTGTTTTTATTAAAGATTGAAATATAGCCTGCTGGTCAGCAACTGCTGTTTGCGCTTCTTTTTTTATTTGGTTATGTACCAGCAATGCAAATGGCTTTGCCAGTAACGACTTCAAACTCATAATAATGCTTTAAAAGAAAGAGAAGCGAAAATAGATAATTGCGGAGGGATTATCGTTGTTTTTGATTGTCGTTCCACTTTTTTGATGCTGGTAAAAGTTACAAGCTATTAGTTTTTTTCATATTTTTTGCTTTTGTTTATTTTTATAAAATCAAAATCATTACTTTTGCACTCCTAATTTTGGAAAGTTATGTTTGCAGTAGTAAAAATCGCAGGACAACAGTTTAGAGTACAGGCCGGACAAAGTTTATATGTACCTCACCTGCAGGGAAAATCAGGAGACCAGCTCGAATTTAGTGACGTGCTGTTATCTGATGATAATGGCACTCTTTCTTCAGGTACAGGGGTAACAGCAAAAGTTACCGCAGAGATCATAAACGATCTTATTAAAGGTGATAAAGTAATTGCTTTTAAAATGAAAAGAAGAAAAGGTTTTCGGAAAAAGAAAGGTCACAGAACACAGTATACTCAAATTAAAATTCAAAGTATTGCCTGAGAAATTGCCAGTTGAAAGGTTTAAGATTTTAAAATTCCGCAATCAGCTTGTATTTCAAAAGTGGCACATTTTTTAAATTAAATTATTATGGCTCACAAAAAAGGTGAAGGCTCCGTAAAAAACGGGCGCGACTCACAAAGCAAACGCTTAGGTGTAAAAATATTTGGCGGTCAGGCAGCAATTGCAGGCAATATTATTATTCGTCAGCGTGGCACACAGTATCATCCCGGTAAAAATATGGGTATTGGTAAAGATTTTACTTTGTATGCATTAACTGACGGCTTGGTAGAATTTAAAAAAGGGAGAAACGAAAGGACTACAGTTTCAATAGTTTCTTCAGAAGCAATAGCTTAATAAATTTTGGCAGTTGAGATTAAGTATCTAATTTTAATGAATATTTACTAACCATTAAAATTTACTAACAATGGCAACTGCAAAAAAAGCTGCTGCTCCTAAAAAAGCCGCCGCTCCTCAACCGAAGGCTGCTGCTCCTAAAAAAGCCGTCGCTCCTCAACCGGAGGCCGCTGCTCCTAAAAAAGCCGCTGCTGCTAAGAAAGCTGCTGCGCCCAAAAAGGCTGCTGCCGAAGCTGCTCCTAAAAAAGCTGCAGCCCCTAAAAAGGCTGCCGCCCCCAAGAAAGCTGCTGTCAAAAAGGCCGCCGCAAAAAAATCAAATGATTAGATTTTTTTAGCATGCACTTATAAAAAGTCCCGATTTTTATCGGGACTTTTTATTTATATATGCTTTACATAATTATAATTTGAAGAGTGCAAATATAATCTGAAGAGTGCAAATCTTAGTTACTGAATAAGGCTCAATAACAGCTATTTTACTGCCTGATTTTACAATAATGAAATATTCAAATTATATCGGAGCAGCATCCGCAGTTGCATTAATTGTTTTATGCTTTGTGCCCTGGGTTTATATCGGATATATAAAAACAAGCATAACCGGCATGAGTACGGGCCATACCAACTTTGGCCGGCCAGGTGCATTGCACATCGTGCTGGCAGTTTTATCAATTCTTTTATTTTCAATTCAGAAAGTTTGGGCAGCAAGGGGTAATTTATTTGTTGTTACCTTGAATTTTGCCTGGGCAATCCGTAATTTTTTATTACTTACCCAATGCGAGTATGGAGAATGCCCTGAAAAAAAATCAGGGATTTATGCTGTTATTCTTTTGTCTTCTATTATAATATTAATGGGATTACTCCCAAAAATAGATTTAAAAGATTAAACATTTCTCAGATTTTTGATTTAGTAAGGAAAATCATAATTTTTTATAAAAGTTAACGTTATCATTTATAAGAATTTTCAGTTCTTTAATACACGTATTTTATGAAAAAGATTTACTTATCATTCTTTTCTTTTGCTTTGGTTTTTTTTGCCCATTCTCAGCCAAAACTATTTGAAGATTTTGAAAGTGGAGTTTTTCCACCTTCGGGCTGGACTTTACTGAATGGTAATCCTGCGCCGGCTTACAACTGGACCAGCAATGATGATCCTACTTTAGTTTATGTAGACAGTACCAAACAAAATTATCCTACTTATCTGGGCGACGGCTCTATGGTGTATGAAACTGATACAATCAATGCTAATGCATGGGCGATTACTCCTGCGCTAAGTTTAACGAATGGTATTTCTTATACCATAAGCTTTTATTACAGGGTAGCAAGCGCTGCTTTTCCTGAAAAGTTGAAAGTTACAGTTGGCTCTGAGGCTGCCATAAGTAGCCAAAGTACTATTTTATGGAATAATAATGGAGGTACAGGATTAGCCAATGACTCTGCCTGGACCCAGGCAAGGATACTTTATACTCCCGGCGCTTCCGGCGATTTTTATTTTGGATTCAACTGTTATTCTGACTCCAACAGATTTGCGCTGGTGATAGACAATATTAATATAGATACTACCCCAACAGCAGCTCCACCCTGCGCTACGAAACTTACTCCTGTCAATGGAGCAACAAATGTTACTGCACCTGAGGCATTATTCAAGTGGAGAAATCCATCTGCTGATGCGTCCAGTTTATTTCAGATAGGAACAACTAATCCTCCTGATATTACCGACTCTATACAAGGAGGTTTCATCTATCATTCAAACTTATCTTATAGCACCACCTACTATTGGTCTGTTATTCCTGTAAACGCTGCAGGCCGTGCTTCCGGTTGTCCGGTCTATTCTTTCACTACACAGGCAGCGCCACCCGTTCCTCTAAACAATGAACCTGCAGGCGCTATTGCAATTGATGCTTACGGATCTGTTTCAGGGTCTACCAAAAGTGCTTCCCAAACGCAGGTTGCAGACTCTTGCAATGGCGATATTGGAAATGCAAATGATGATGTCTGGTTCACATTTACACCCTTACAATCTGGTACTGCTTCTATCACGCTCACACCTGATTTAAGTTTTGATGGTGTTATGGATGCTTATTCTGGCACACCAGGTTCTTTCACCAGTTTAGCATGTGCAGACCAGGGTGCCGAAGGGCAGCAGGAAATACTTACGCTTCCGGATGTAACTGCTGGCAAAACCTATTATTTTAGAGTGTATGGTTATGGTAATGCAGGAAAAGACGGTTCTTTCACTCTGGCTGCATCAGGAATAACATTGCCGGTAAGTATTACAAGCTTTAAAGGTGAACGAAATGGCTTCCGCAATGTTTTATCGTGGACTACCTTAACAGAACAGAACAGTAAAGGTTTTGAGCTGCAGCGGTCAGTAAACGGGAGAGATTTTGTCACACTCGCCTTTATTGGTTCTAAAGCACCAGGCGGCAACAGTACTGCAACGCTTAATTATGTATTTGATGATATAAAGCCTTTTAATACCAATTGTTACTACAGGTTAAAGCAAGTGGATAAAGATGGAAGATCAAAAATATCTGATATTGTTTTGCTTAAAGGAACCCAAGCAAATGTATTTGCTTTGTCAAATGTTTACCCCAATCCGGCTAAATCAATTGTAAATATTATTTTAACTGCATCTGCCGATAATAAAGCTGACATTATAATAACAGATATAGCAGGCAAACCAATAATGCGGCAAGCTGCACAATTAGCAGCAGGTAATAATAATCTTTCGCTTGATGTTAATAAACTTCCTGCAGGAAGCTACATAATAAAAACTATGTGTGCAAATGGTGAAACAGCAATAAGCAAATTTGTAAAACAATAAATTTCATTTATAAGATTAATATAAGAGACTGTCTCAAAAAGGCAGTCTCTTTTTGTTTTGTATAGCCTCTGCAAATTCTTTTCACAATAAAAAATTCATAGGTTAAAAATGTGAAGCATTATTGTAAGTTTTTTAAAATATTGAGGCTCCCGCCCCTGTTTTCTACCATAACTTTACTGAATTATTTTTATAAGTATTTATCACAATTTAGCAGCGTTTAATTTAATAGCACAAGTGTTTTTAGAAGAAGCTTTAAATACAAAATTTTAAAATCAGCATGAATTAATATGAAACAGGAAGAAATAAAATCCCCAGTAGAAATAGTACAAAAATTACTTGCTGTTCATTCTACCCGGAAAGAAGCCTGCGAAAGAATGGCAAAAAATAATGCAGCGCTTGATTTACAGGAAAAATTGAAATCAGCGGCAGCGCAAAGCGAAAGGTTTATAAAAGAACTTTTAAATGAACTTTCACAATTTGGTGATGCAGTACAATCTGAAGTAAACCGTGAAGATGAATACCATGAAGTCTGGAGTAATGCGACGGCAAAAATAGATACCATGAATGCTTCAGCATTGTCAGACACTTTTAAAACATCTGAAAATAGTTTAGTGAATATGTATTCTCAAATCAGAGGTTCATACCCTGATTTACCTCTTACTCTTAATGAGCTTATAGCTGAGCAGGCTAAAGAGATTAAGCAAACATTATAATACAAACATTGTAATAATTGTTTATGAAAGAGTTACCACTTACTGTAAGAAGGTCTATAGAGCTGGCAGGATTATACATTTGCGGATTGGTTATAGTTGCCGGAGGCGGAATTATTGCGCCCATAATTATGGCTTTTTTAATCAGTATCGTTATTTTTCCGGTCTACAGTTTTTTTGTAAAGAAAAGATTGCCCGAGTCATTAGCAATAGCGCTCTCGCTGATTATTTTAATATCATTTGTAGCAGGTATTGCATGGTTTTTCTCATCACAGATAGGAAGGCTAATTGAAGACTTTCCGGTAATTAAAGAAAATGTTACTGTACATTTAAATTCGTTAAGTGACTGGATCAACGAAAAAACACATTTTTCTACAGAGCGGCAGGTTTCCATAATAAATGATCAGAGCAAGAAACTGCTAAATTATGCCGGCGGCATACTTGGCGGAGCAGCAACATCACTTACCTCTGTTTTTATATTCGTTGGTCTGATACCGATTTATGTTTTTTTGATATTATTTTATAAAAACCTTTTGCTGCGTTTTATTTTTTTATGGTTTTCGCCTGACAGTTATACAAAAGTTGAAGACGGCATGCGCGAAACACAAACAATCATTAAAAGCTATCTTGTCGGTTTGCTTATACAGATTACCTATATTACCATTCTTTTAGGCGCTTCGCTTATGATAATCGGCATAAAGCATGCACTGCTGATAGGTGTTATTTTTGCCATTCTTAATCTTATACCTTATGTTGGCGCACTAATAGGAAATATTGTAGGCGTGCTGTTAACGCTCACTTCGTCTCAGGAAGTGTGGCCAATATATGCAGTGCTGATTACAATTGCAGTTGTACAATTTTTAGACAATAACATCCTAATGCCGCGTATTGTAGGATCAAAAGTTAAAATCAATGCGCTTGCAAGTATAGTCGGGGTAATTGTGGGCGGCGCAGTAGCAGGCATTGCAGGCATGTTTCTGTCTTTACCGATAATCGCAATTCTTAAAATAGTCTTTGACAGGTCAAACAATCTAAAACAATGGGGAGTTTTGTTTGGTGATGAAAGACCTAAACAAAGCCCTATGAAGTTTCCTGTCTTCCGCTCAAAAAGCAGTAAGGCAGAAAAGGAAGTTGAAAAAGAAAACAACACTGATTAATACAGGTGTATAGAAGCATGTATCAGACCTTGAAGTATCTTTTTATTTTCGGGATTGACTCCTGTAGTTTGTTTGCCCTTTATTTTTTTAATGTGCTTCAATCATTCTTGCTATAGTAAAGGCTGCTGCAGCAGCAAGCGCACCAATCAGCATTACTTTTAATGCGCCTGTTATCGGCGGAACTCCTGTCATTTTGCTTTTAAAATAACCAAAAAGAAACAGGCAGATAAGTGTTATCAGCGCTGATAGTTTTAATGCTTCTGAAGTCTTATTTATAAAAAAATAGGGCAGAAGGGGAACAAGTCCGCCAACGATGTAAGACATGCCAATATTAAAAGCGCTTTTTTTAGCTCTTTTTTCGTCAGGCCTGTCAAGTCCCAATTCGTACTTCATCATAAAATCTACCCACGTATCTTTGTTCTTTGTCAGTTCATTTACCGCTTTTGCCTGTACTTCTTTGCTCAGGCCAAGACTTTGAAAAAATTCCCTGACCTCTTCTTTTTCTTTTTCCGGCACATGCTCAACTTCGTTATACTCGCGGCGTAATTCTGAGTTGTAATGATCCATTTCGGTTTGTCCGGCCAGGTAGCCACCGAGACCCATAGCAATTGAGCCGGCAGCAATTTCGGCAAGCCCGGCAATCACTATAAGCCCTGTGGTGTCTATCGCACCGCTCAGACCGGCAGCTAACGCAAAAGGTACGGTCAGGCCATCACTCATACCAATAACAATATCTTTTAAAAACTCAGGTTGTGTAGCGTGGTGTTCGTGATGATGCGCCAAAGTATTGTCCATAGGTATAAATTGAGATGCAAAATAAAAAACTCTTTTTTATAAAGGCCGTTTATTTACTCCAGCACTTGTAATGAATGTTTTATAATACCTGCACACTCAATGATTTGCTCTTTAGTAATAATTAGAGGCGGAGCAAAACGTATTATATCTCCGTGCGTGGGCTTGGCGAGTAAACCATTTTTCATAAGCTCAAGACAAAAAATCCAGGCAGCATCATCATTGGGATGATTGATTACAATGGCGTTTAAAAGACCTTTTCCACGTATCGTTTTTATTAACGGTGATTGAATTTTTTCCAGTTCATTGCGCAACAGCTTTCCCATCTCATCTGCATTTTGTGCAAGGTTCTCATCTTTTAAAACCTGCAGAGCAGCCATCGCTACCTTACAAGCCAAAGGATTGCCGCCATAAGTAGAGCCATGTTCTCCGGCGTGTATGTTTAGCATAATTTCGTCATCAGCCAGCACTGCGGAAACCGGTAAAACACCGCCGCTCAGAGCTTTGCCGAGAATCAAAATATCAGGTCTCACATTTTCGTAATCGCACGCAAGCATTTTGCCGGTACGGCAAAGACCGGTCTGAATTTCATCGGCAATAAAAAGAACATTGTATTCATCGCACAAATTTCTTACACCTTTTAAATATCCGTCATCAGGCAGCACTACGCCTGCTTCTCCCTGTATCGGCTCTGCCATAAAGGCTGCCACATTAGTATCCTGGAAAGCTTTTTCGAGGGCAGCAAGATTATTATAAGGCACTAATTCAAAACCTGGCATATAAGGCCCAAAACCCTTGTAACTGCTTGCATCTGTAGAAGATGAAATTGCAGCTAAAGTTCTTCCCCAAAAATTGCCCTCGGCAAAAATAATTTTCGCCTTATTATCCGCAATTCCTTTGTTTGCATAACCCCAGCGCCTGGCAAGTTTTATAGCTGTTTCGCCTCCTTCCACGCCCGTATTCATTGGCAGTACTTTGTCATAACCAAAGTATTGCGTTATATACCGGGCGTATTCTCCCAACAAATTATTATAAAAAGCTCTGCTTGTCAAAGTCAGCTTTTGCGCCTGCTCCACTAATGCAGCAATGATGGCAGGGTGACAATGACCCTGATTAACTGCGGAGTAACCGCTCAAAAAATCGTAATAACGCTTTCCTTCCACATCCCATAAAAAAACGCCTTTTCCATGTTCAAGCACAACCGGCAGCGGATGATAATTATGCGCACCATATTTTTCCTCGAGGTCGAGAAACCGGGCAGTCTCAGACCCTGCAGTATTTAAAATCATAAAATTTAGTTGAAATAAGTAAATAAGAATACCTGAAAAAATATTCAGAAACAGGGATGGTCTAAAAAATCAAGGTTAAGCAATAAAAACTTCATACATCTTATTTACTCATGCAATGTACTGTATATCAGTAAAACTGCAACAGGTAACGTTTTATTTTACTTTTAAACATAATAAACCTTTTCCCCATAATATGAAATAAGTCAATAATCAAGAAAATGTATATTAATGAAAATACTATTAATTTTGTTTTTTCCATATTTTATACGACCTTCGCCCTCCGAAAAAAATAAATCATGGCGAGAGTATGTCAGGTAACAGGTAAAAGGCCGATAACAGGTAACACTGTTTCTCATTCTAACATAAAAACCAAACGTCGTTTTTTACCTAATTTGAAAACAAAACGTTTTTTCTTTGTTGAAGAAGACCGTTGGATTACTTTAAAAGTTTCTACAGAAGCAATTCGCACTATCAACAAAAACGGATTGTTTACTGTAATAAAAGAAATGAGAGCAAACGGCACTAAAGTTTAAAAACGATAAAATTATTATACAATGGCAAAGAAAGGCAGCAGGGTGCAGGTGATATTAGAGTGTACTGAACAAAAAAATACTGGTTTGCCAGGTACAAGCCGGTATATTACCGAAAAGAATAAAAAGAACACGCCTGAGCGTCTGGAGTTAAAGAAGTTTAACTCTAACATGAAAAAGGTGACGGTTCATAAAGAAATTAAGTAAGATATTAATTATCAGAGATAATATTCTCAATAATTTTTATGGTAAAACTAAAATAATAGTAAGATGGCAAAAGCAGCTAAAACAGCGATAAAGACTAAAGACCAAAAAGCAGCCTCAGAAGCAAAAAACTGGAGCAAAGTAATCAAAACCGTACGCAGTCCTAAATCAGGCGCATACACTTTCAAAGAAGCTATTGTACATAAGGATAAGGTTAAAGATTTTTTGTCAGCTAAGTAATTCTGGTCGTATACTTTTAAAATAATTGAAGCTGTCCTTTCAGGATGGCTTTTTGTATTTAAGAATTCACGGCTCTATGACGAAGAGCATGGGCAATTATGATTAAGCTGTAATTGGCACGACCTAAAGGTCTATGTCATTTAGTTAAGCCCAAAGGGCTTTAATTTGAATAGACACAGATGAAATCTGGAGAAACAGCAGAACATCAGAAATTAACCCTGAAAGGGTTAAACAATAAGGCATTGAATTAGGTTCGACCACTTCGTGTTTGTTGGTTATCTGTCGTTTTTTCTATGGGTTTGCACCCATAGCTATTCAAATTTAACCCTTTCAGGGTAAATTATAACTTAACTAAATGACATCCTAAAAGTGGTGGCTATTATAGTCACAAAACGTCATGGGATCGAACTTAGTTTTAAAAGTCTAATTCTTACTTCCTGTTCATGATATATTTTCAATCACTTTCCTGCAGAACATTCTATACGTTCCGCTTCTATACTCTCCCAGAGTTCTTCAGCTAATTTGATTTTTTCATCTATGCTAAGAAGTTGAATATCATAATTCATAAAATAAATAGGTTTTTAAAATTACAAGAAATCTCCCTCTTTTAAATCATTTATCTTCGCCAATCTTTAATCTAATCTATTTATGAGCTTTTTTGGAAAATTATTTGGAAAGAAAGAAAAAGAAAGCCTTGACGAAGGTTTACAAAAAACCAATCAAAGCTTTTTTACAAAAATTACAAAAGCTATAGCGGGCAAAAGCACAGTAGACGAAGAAGTGCTCGACAATCTCGAAGAAGCATTGATAACCGCAGATGTCGGATTAGATACAACGATCGAAATTATAAAACGCATAGAAGACAGGGTTGCACGGGATAAATATGTAGATACAAGTGAACTAAACAACATTCTGCGAAGCGAAATAAGAGAGCTGCTGGTAGACAGTCCTGAAAACAGTTATAAAGATTTTGCCACACCTTCAGGTAAAAAGCCTTATGTAATATTGGTGGTAGGTGTAAACGGTGTAGGCAAAACAACGACTATCGGAAAACTGGCTTACAACTTTACAAAAGCAGGTAAAAAAGTTTTACTTGGAGCTGCAGATACTTTCAGAGCGGCTGCAGTTGACCAACTTACCATTTGGAGTGAGAGAACAAACGTACCGATTGTAAAGCAACCCATGGGAAGCGACCCGAGTGCGGTTGCCTTTGATACGGTGCAAAGCGGTGTCTCAAGAGGAAGTGATGTAGTGATCATTGATACCGCTGGCCGGTTGCATAATAAAGCGCATTTGATGGATGAACTGGGGAAAATAAAGCGTGTAATTCAAAAAGTAATTCCTGATGCACCGCACGAAGTGATGCTGGTTTTAGACGGATCAACAGGTCAGAATGCACTTGAGCAAGCCAAACAGTTTACGGCTGCAACCGACGTAACAGCTATTGCCATTACCAAACTCGATGGAACAGCAAAAGGTGGCGTAGTGCTTGCTATCGCTAATCAATTCAAAATTCCGGTAAAGTTTATTGGCGTAGGCGAAAAAATGGAAGATTTGCTTGTATTTGATAAACATGAGTTTGTTGACAGTTTGTTTAAGCTGCAAGAAAGTTGAGGTGTAAGGTTGAAGGTGTAAGGAAAGATTGGCCTCAAGCTGTTAGCTCCAAGCTTTAAGCGATGAACCTGAGCAAAAATTTTTCTTCTTTCTTCTTTTACCCTTCACCTTTTGCCTTCCACCCTTCACCTTCTGCCTTTCCCCTCTATGAACATAATTTTGTTTGATACAGAAGCCCGGAAAAGATTGTTTCCGCTCACGGCAACAAAAGCTGTAGCGGATCTGAGAATGGGTATTTTAACAATAAAGGAAAGATGGGGAAAAATAACCGGCGCTGAAGTTTTTGTGCTTACTGATACTTATCTGCAACCTTTGTATCAAACGATTCCTGCGGTAAATTGCATTTTAATTGATGCTTGTGTCATTCCCGTTCCTGAACTTATTATACGTATAAATTCCTTGAAAGATAATGAAGCCTTGGAAGATGAAAATGGCTTAATCGCGGGCAAAGCATTTGTTCAGTCTTTACCTGCTTTTAATGAATTATCGTCGCTCTTTAAAAATGTTTCTTCAATAGCTCCTGTCAAACGGCTTACTTTTCCCAACGAGATATTTTTATGGAATGAAGAAATGATAAAGTTAGATTTTACACTTTTAACGAAAGGAAGAATATCACATATTTATAATGACTCTGTTCATGCAACTGCAGCCTCTCAGATATTTATTGAAGAAGGAGCACAAATTGATTTTTGTAGCTTAAATGCTTCCGCAGGGTCAATTTATATTGGTAAAAACACTACGATAATGGAAGGTTGCTTCATTCGCGGCCCTTTTGCTATGTGTGAAGGAGCGGTTTTAAAAATGGGCACAAAAGTTTATGGAGCCACTACTATCGGGCCTTTTTGCACTGCTGGCGGCGAAATTAAGAATAGTGTAATGAGCGGCTACAGCAACAAAGCCCACGACGGCTACCTGGGCGACAGCGTGATAGGAGAGTGGTGCAATCTCGGAGCAGGCACTTCCAACAGTAATTTGAAAAATACCGGTAGCGAAATAAATACCTGGAGCTATTACGAAAACAAATACCTGCCTTCGGGAAATAAATGCGGGGTTATAATGGGCGATTATACAAAAACAGCTATTAATACATCCATCAATACAGGAACGGTTATCGGCATTTGCTGCAATGTTTTCGGAGAAGGACTGACGCCAAAATTTATCCCTGATTTTACCTGGGGCGGAAAAGAACAAAAAAGGTATGAATTTGAAAAAGCTATGAAAGACATCAGTAACTGGAAAAAGATGAAGAATAAAACAATCAGCGAGCCGGAAACAAAAATTTTGAAACATATCTTTGAAACCTATAACAACTAAACTAACAGGATAAACTACAATTATGAGAAAACAAATTGCTGCTGCCAACTGGAAAATGAATTTAACCTTTCAGGAAGGAGAAACACTTCTGGATGCTATATTACCTCAATGCAGCAGGTTAAATGAAAACCAGGAGATTGCTTTTGCTGTTCCGTCGCCATATCTTACGATGGTACAAAGTAAAATCGCGGGTAAAAAAAATACTTTTGCAGCAGCGCAAAATGTTTATTCTAAAAAATCAGGTGCATTTACAGGTGAAATTTCTGTTTCAATTCTCAACAGCATCAAAGTAAAATACGCAATTATTGGCCATAGTGAAAGACGGGAATATTTTAATGAAAATAATCAGTTTCTGGCCGAAAAGGTGAAGGTTTGTATTGAGAATAATATTACGCCCATTTTTTGTTGCGGTGAAGCTTTGCCAGCAAGAGAAGTAAACGAACAAAATAGTTTTGTAAGCCGGCAATTAGAAGAAAGCCTTTTCAACTTATCTGCAGAGCAAATGGAAAAGATTATAATTGCTTACGAGCCAATCTGGGCGATAGGCACAGGAAGAACGGCCACCAGCGACCAGGCGCAGGAAATGCATGCACATATTCGCCAACAACTTGCAGGTAAATACGGAGAAGCTGTTGCGTGCAACATATCTGTTTTATACGGGGGCAGTGTCAAAGCATCAAATGCAAAAGAAATATTTGGAAAACCAGACGTTGATGGCGGCCTCGTGGGCGGATCATCATTAATAGCTGATGAATTTGTACAGATTATTAAAGCTTTAAAAAGGTAAAAGAAATTTTTTTCTATCTCAATTTTATGTGCAAACTCTTTTAAATCATAAATAGTTAGTTTGACGTCTGCAATAACATCAAATATGATAGAAGCATTTAGTAAGACTCTTGCTTGAGCAATACAAACAAGAATGTTTATTTGACGAGTTGGAACAAAAGGGAATTAAATTTGGAAATATTTGTGTCAATAATTTGGACATAATAATAGACATTACTGGTTTTCCACGAGACAATACCCTTGATTACGACTTTCACTCTTTGAACACAGAAGACGAACAACGTGAAGAAGGTAAAAAAATTCCTGATGATAAAATGTTTTGTAGAGATTGGCTGACTGAGAAATATTTTGAACTTTCACGACAACTCTCTGACCAACAAAAAATACTTGTTACAAATAAAGGTTTAAGAATTGAAAAAGGTGCTGAACTTGAATTAGTAATTGAAAAATTAACCGAGTACATTGATTGGCTTTATAACGAACATACTGAGTATAAAGAAGGTGCAGACTGACAAGCGCGACGACTAATATTGGTGAACAAAAACAAAAGTGATAATGAAAGGTCTCTTAATAATTGACATGTAAAAAGGAAGTTTCTTATTCCATTCGCCATTCTTGTATTTTAACAACTCATTCCCCGTATTCTCCTTAAATCATTCTAATTTACAAATTAAAATAGAGTGTATGAAGTGGATATTTCTTTCAATACTATTTATATCATTTTCAGGAATCGCTCAATGGAAAAGTTATCGCCTTACAAATAACGGCGACACGATTAATTGCATAGATAAAAATGATCTGAAGCAAGGCAGATGGTCTGTTAAGAAAGATGAGGTAAGAGGTGAGCCGGGTTACCAGGAAGAAGGCGGGTATAAAGATGGAAAAAAGGAAGGAGTCTGGAGAACCTATACTACGATGGGAGATTTATTTGCCGTAGAAAGGTATCGCTGGGGCAATAAAGATGGTAAAAGCCAATACTACAGCATTTCAGGACCGGTACGGGAGGAAAGCTGGAAAGCAGTAAACCCTGCCAATCCGTATGATACGGTTGATGTTATAGACCCTGTTGACCCCACAAAAGTGGAGAGAAGAGTGGTTAAAATAGAAGGCAGCGCAGTAAAACATGGCACCTGGAAATATTATGACAATGCATCAGGTGAAATCGTAAAAACTGAAAGATATTTTCTCGATAAGCTGGAGGATACAAAAATGCTTGCTTCAAATGGCAGTGATATCTCATCTGACTCAACCTCTGCAAAAGCAAAAGCTCCTGCCAAAATAAAACCAAAAGAAGTATTGGATTTTGAAAAGAAAATCGGTAAAAAGAAAGTGAAGGTAATTGACGGGACTACGTATTAGTTGCAGGTTACTGAATACCAGTAATGCTTTTGCACCCTTAATAGTTCGTACCTTCAATACTTTCTCTGCCGAATACCATTTCTATCAATAATGGTTAATGCCTGTGTGAGTTCAATTTCATTGTTTGTGATTATCTCTTCGATAATCAAACCTGGTTCCTGCGGTTCATATTCCTCGAGTCTTAAATAAATTACACCCTTCTCAGGTTTATAATTATATCGAAATATTAATTCTCCATAATCTCTGTCAAAGGTCAAAATTGTCATTTCTTCATTAATAGCAATTGTCATAATCTCGGAGTCAAGTATGCCTGGATTATCAATACCTATTGATAAAATATCGTAACCTTTGTCTCTCAAGTAAAAAATACTTTTGTAAGGAAAGTTTTCGTTGGCCAATAACTTCATTGTAGTATTTATGCAGATTTTCTTATTGAAGAAAACAGAAGACCATCCTGAATACATTCCTGTATATATAAAAATACAGCTTGCAAAGATTCTTTTGTAAGCCGTGGAAAATTTTCTAATATTTGAGCTTCACTCCATCCCTGGGCAAGTAGACCAATAATATGCTCAACCGTTATTCTTGTGCCTTTAACAGCAGGCTTACCAAGTAAAATTTCTTTATCAGATATTATATAATCATTCCATTTCATAAATCAAATTTAGCAAATTTTCCTTTCAGTTCGACTGATCCTCCAATACTACTTTTACCAGTTAGGATAGATATTAAGTATCTTTACTGCAACATTTTATTATGAGTATTTCACTATTGGAAATAATCCTTTTGAAAGAATTAGTGCAGAGCCTATAGAACCCAAATATGATCCAATAAAAGAAATAATACAGTTCTTCGTATTAGAGTATGAAAAAGAAAATGAGACATTATTCTTTGAAGATTTAATAACAAAATTTAAAATTTCAAGGGTAATGCTTCAGCATTTACTAACATCAATGGTAAAACAAGGTATAATAAATTTTAAGACTCCCCTGCGGGGAAGAGATTTTTACGGATTAACTGAAAAGGGAATCAATTATGCAGTCGAAACAGTTTTTATAACCTAAAACACACAAAAAAAAACTTCCATTTAACCCATCTCTTACAAAATCTTCCCGCTCGCAAAATATTGTTTAAAAAACAACAACTGATACCGCAATGAATTGTTCCAGTAGTCCCAGTCATGTTTTCCTGGTCTTTCAGTATAATCATGAGGGATTTTCAGACGAAGCATTTTTTCGTGCGTTTGCCGGTTTGGCTGTATCAGAAAATCTTCTGTGCCGCAATCAAAAGTGATGGCTATTGAATCTTTAGGATATTTTTCGATAACATTTATAACAGACCAGTCAAGGTAATTTTGCCGATTGGCAATCGTGTCGCCTAATCTCTTTTCGACATCGTAGCCGTGTGTTATCCGGCTGATGTCTAATGCGCCGCTCATGCTGCCGCATGCGCCAAAAGTCTGGGCGTGCCTGAAGCCAAGAAATAATCCGCCGTGGCCGCCCATGCTAAGGCCGGTTATTGCGCGTGACTTCCGGTCTTTTATGGTGTGATATACAGAGTCGATGAAAGCGGGAATTTCGGTACTTACATTGGTCTCATAATGCATAGTCAGATCAACAGGGCTGTCAAAATACCAACTGCTAAATGCACCGTCAGGACATACGATCATCAAATGGTTTTCATCTGCCAGCTTTTGCATATCTCTGTCTTTTTGCGCCCAATCGCTATAGTTGCCGCTGTACCCATGCAGCAGGTAAACAACGGGATAGCGACTGTTGGATTTCTTATAATCAGAAGGCGTTATTACAACACATTTTACATTTTTAAACATGCTGGCGCTGTAGATGCTGATTGTATCTACGGCTGCAAAAGAACTGTTGAAAAAAGTAAAAGCAAGAACCATCAGCAAACAACATTTTTTCATGTAATACAATTGAAGTTTTTCTTTAAAAATAAAGATAAGGCAGAAGATGATAATTCTGAATATGGATATTATTTAGAATTATCCATATTTATTTTATTAAAATCTGCTGCAGCAGTATATTTCCTCTCGGAAATAAAACTTCGGGATTTGGAAACCTGTTTTTATAAAAAAGTTGAAAAATCAAAACATTTCAGAAATCAATAAAAAGGTGAAAAATCAATAAAAGGTGGAAAAAGCTTAATAGTAATTCTGCTGATGAACGGAATGCGTCGCAACAAAAGCCGCATCAGGGTACAAAAGCTGGTACCAAAATTATTAATAACTGAAGAAAAGTTTAAATAATTTTACGGCAGCAGGAAATATTGATTAGAAAGAATTCAATCAACTGTCTTCTTCAAGCTCGGCTTTGATTGCTTCAGAGACTGTCAGCAACACTTTGTCAATACGGTTTCCATCCATGTCTATTATTTCAAAATCGAAGCCTTTCCACCGCAGGGTATCGCCTGTTTGGGGAATGGTTTTTAGCTGGTGAAGAATGAAACCTGCAAGCGTATTAAAGTCATGCTCGCCTTCATTCATAAACTCAGTTTTTTCAAACCTGCTTAAAAAATCATAAAAAGGAATTTGGCCATCAACCAAATAAGTTCCATCTTCCCGTTCTACAATCTCATACGCATCTTCGTCTGCCGGTCCAATATCGCCAACAATCGCTTCGAGAATATCATTCAAAGTCATCATGCCTTCCATGCTTCCATATTCATCTACAATAAAGCAACTGTTAGCGCCATGTTGTTTAAATTTTTCCAAAACCTGGTACACTGTGTTGTTTTCAGGTACATATAAACCCGGTTTCATCAGGTTCTTAAGCATTACGTCGTCACCAGCAAGCAGAATGTCTTTTATCGAAACTATCCCTTTTATGTTGTCAATGACTCCTTCGCACAACGGGTAGCTGGTGTGCACTACTTCACGCATTTTTTGTTTAATATCTGCAACCTTTGCATTTACATCCATCCAGACGATATCGCTGCGGTGCGTCATCAGTGAGGTAATATTGCGGTCGCCAAGATGAAACACTCTTTCAATGATTTCCTGCTCTTTTTCTTCAATCGCGCCGGTTTCGGTTCCTTCGTTGATGATGGCTTTTATTTCCTCTTCTGTTACCTGATTTTCAACAGGTTTAATCTTAAAAATTCTTCCGAGAAAATTTGCGCTGCGTGTCAGCAGCCAAATAAAAGGATAGGTGATAAAAGAGACGTACCTCATTGGCAAAGCCACCAGTTTGGCTATCGCTTCAGGCTTTGACAGCCCGATTTTTTTTGGCACGAGCTCACCAATTACCAATGTGAAATAAGTTAATAATATTACTACTACTGTGGTAGAGATAGGTCCGCTGTAAGGAGCAAGCAAAGGATATTGCTCAAAAAAAGTTTTTATGCCTCCTTTCAAATTTTCACCTGAAAAAATACCGTTTAAGATTCCTATTAATGTTATTCCTATCTGTACGGTAGAGAAAAAGGTGTCAGGATGGTTTGCAAGATCAAGGGCTTTTTTTGCCCGTTCATCTCCTTTATTGGCCTGCAGTTCAAGTCTTGTTTTACGGGCTGATATCAATGCTATTTCAGCCATAGCAAAAAGCCCGTTCAGCACAATCAATCCAAAAATTATTAATACTTCAATCATCTTACTATGTTGCTGCAAAGCTATGCAAATCGTATTTGTTTTGTAAAGTATATAATAAGTGATCTTTTACTGAAATGTGGCAGTAAAAGATTTTAACAACAAAATTAAGGTTAAATAGTTATGAAAATTTCATAGTTTGTCTAACTGCCTGGTTATTTGATACTGCATTGTAAGGTCTGGATAGCCTTAGTAATCGCGTTTCTGCTGCTTTTAAAAATTCAGGTGCCGTAATAACCTGGATTACTGAAAAACAAAAGTCAAAATCTCCAAATCGCATCCATAAAGAGTCGAAGAATTTCCTTATTTCAAATTAAATTTAAACGCAATTTTAGTATAATTAAAAACGTTTACGAATTTATAAGCCAGATAAAATGAACTTTATTTCACTCTCTAAAAGAATGAAAATACCTGCTTTCAGAGAACTCGTTATTATTAGCGTTATTACTTTTATTCTCATTGTTTTAGCAATTACTAAAAACAAGACAAAGGTTATAAGTGATTATTTATATAAACATCATAATTCACTGATAGATAACATTTTTATTCCGCTTGTAATAACATCCGTTTTATGGATAATATATTCTGTCAGGCGAAATAATGAAAATATAAAATTTATAAGTAAGCTGCAGGATTCAGAGGGGAATTTAAATAATGCGAACGCGCAATTGGAAGTATTAATGGAATTAAACTCTGTCATGCTTTTTAAAACGAAAGCAGATGCCGGCCTTTCCATGATTTATATGAGCCCTAATGTTGAAAATATACTTGGGTATTCTCATAAAGATTATTTTAAAAAAGGTTTTTGGGCAGCAAAAGTACATCCTGATGATGCTCAAAGAATATTTGGTGAACTAACTAAGATTCGTAAAACGGGAGCAGGTAAAATTCAGTACCGCTTTATAAACAGTGCAGGAGAATGGCGCTGGATGCAGGCTGAAATAAAGTGCATGTATGATGAGAAGGGCAACCCCCAGGAATTAATAGGTAACTGGTCTGATATAAATGATATAAAGTCAA
>JAABUK010004484.1_pt1 | contig 22617 bp, 18 predicted proteins | sample 5559141 | NCBI WGS metagenome assembly JAABUK01 (sample SAMN10711869, study PRJNA513367) | rock metagenome | isolation source: Antarctica rocks | place: Antarctica: Victoria Land, Pudding Butte nord | collected 2016-01-03
GGAGGGTGAGATGTCATCTGAGTCTTCGAGGGAGTGGTGGAGGGAGAGGGGGTTTTGTTTTTGGGGCTGGTTTTTGTTGAGGAGGAAGTCGTATTCGCGCTGTTCTTGCTCGGCTAGGAGGCGGGATTTTAGGGCGAGGTAAGTGGGGCTTGGTTGTGGGGGAGGAGGGGGTGCGGGGGTAAAGGGGCGGGTGTGACGGAGGAGGGTGTTGAGTGTGAAGGATTGTCGGGGTTTTGCCGGAGAGGGGGAGATGGTTTTGTGGGTGGAGGGGAGGGCATGGGAGAGTGATATGAGGGTTTCGTGGGAGATGGGCGTTTCGAGGGTGGTTGGGAGGGAGGGCGGTTCTGCATTGGCGGAGGAGATGCGAAGGGGATTGTCGGTAGGGAGGAGAGAGATTGCGGATAGGATTTCGGGGGTTGTTGTGAGGAGGACCATTGCATAGATTTAATGTAAGCAGTTCGAGGTTTGCTTGGTCTTTGTTCGATGTGAGGTTGTGAAGTGCTTCTTCCAATGCAATACTGCCTGGAGAAATAAGTTGTCTGCGGAGCGGAAGCCCCAAGCCTGTAAAGGCCGATGTCCCCGCCATCTTCTCTCGCGACAGCGACACATCCCGAGCTTGTTTGCTGCGCGGTCCTGAAATTCTAATCAGAAGTGACCTCCTGGAAAGTCTGAAGGCTTCAATGGGAAGCTCGCCTTCACGCGAGATCGAAGCAGAGAATGGCGGTGAAGAAAGCACGGCGTAAGTCTACACTCTTCTGCGCAAAACTTCAAGTTAACAGTTACCAGCGCTCAATCTGGATGGCCCGAAGACATTGAATACCTCAGAGACCTCTGCAGCGTCGTTCCAGCAATCAGAGACCCCTACTCAGGGTGTCAAGCGTAAGCGAAGAAAATCTGGCGACGAAGTAGCGCGCCGCAAGAAGCAGAAGTCTAGCCCTTCACGAACACTCGAGCTTTCCGATTTGTCGACAGCAGCCGTCCAGGACGGAAAGGACGGACAAGAAAATAGCAAGCCCAATGTAGTCATTGAGATCCCTTCTAGACCACGGTACCGATCGCTTCCACCGATCTCCAAAAAGAAGAAGAACAAAATTAGAGCACAGAATATACGGCCTGCTCGTGAAATCGAAGCTCCGGATAATGATAGCGTCCGTCGTGAGCCCGAGTCGGCAATGGAATCGGAAGCAGAGGATTTGCCTTCACGTGAAGATAGTGGGTTGGACGGCCACAATAGAACGGCGCCTCAGTCAGGCAATGCACGAGGCGCTTTCACCGAGAAGGAAAAAGCAAAGCTAAATTTATTCAAGCGGCGCTTCTGTAAGGACTACTCCGTCTCTGAATTTGACTTCAATAAGCTTATGACACGCCTTGGCCGTCGTGATCGAAGTGAGTGGCCAAACCCGGACGTGACGAGGGGAGAACTTCGGGGCATGTTCTATGACGTGCTTCTGGATCGGAACAGGAAGTCGATTAATAGGTACCGCGAGCGCTATTTTCAGAATGTGGAGCAAGATACGGAATGGACCGAAGAGCAGCTCAACGAGTTGAGGGATCTGGTGAGTGAAAAGGGACACAAATGGGTAGAGATTGCAGAAATGTTAGGTCGAACCCAGGACTCTGTGTACCAGAAATGGAAAAACAGGGTAAGGCAAGGAGATGCACAGAGGTTTGAGCGCTGGGAGGAAGATGAAAGAGCAGCGTTGGTCCTGGCTGTGAGGGATTGCAAAACTGCTGCGGGAGTGCCCCAGGACTTCTCCTCTGACGACAAAGTGAATTGGACGGTGGTCAGCGATCGCCTAGGGAAGAGAAGAAATGCCCAGCAATGCTCTACCTACTGGCAGCGAGTCTACCGGCCAAGAGAACAAGCAAAAGCGCGTGGGGAGGATGTTAAAACCTTGCCTCCAGCACGAAACAAGCCGGAGCCTACAAAAGCACGGCGTCAGTTCCTGCGAAGGGTTTCGAGAGGAGGTGAATCAGTGGAGACTATTAAGCCCAGAAGAAAGGTCAAGAGTGATATGTACGTCACCGCGTCTGACGATGAGGACATTACTCCAGTACAAAATACGCAATCAAAGAGAAGGCCAACAGTAAAAACGCGTTCAACAACGTCTGACGGATTCAAACACTCAAACAAAGATGTAAACGGTACGCAAAGCATAGAGGCAGAAGAGCAGGAACAATCTGACGACGATGAAGATGACGATCACCATGACATTCGTCCAGATCGAGATACAAAGGTTCTGGAAAGCGTAGAGGCAGACGAGCAGGAAGAGGCTGACGACATTGAAGACGAAGATCGCGATGCCAATGAAAGCGAAGCTGATACACCCACAAAGAAAGCTCAACGAAATCGATTCATTGATGCAAAGAGTTCTCTACTAGCTTCGTCAAGGCAACTTCTGGACCTGCAGCCAGCTCCCGCCGCACAATCGAACGGCTCTTTCCAGGCAGTCAACTCACAGCATCGCGAGTCTGATCGGTCGTCCAAGCATAATCACGAGAACTCACCATTAAAAAGCGACTTACCTGCACCGCGATCTTCTCAGATGCATGGAACCCCTAGGCTTCCCCCACTGTCAAAGAGAACTCCGCGACGAATCACGAGCCTCAGTCAAGCTTTCAATAACACGCAAGCTCCTACATCCGTCAGACCCGCAGCTCTCACTACACCAACCAAGCACTTGCTGGTAGACAGACCCTCCCCTGACATCGAGATACGATCAAGGCCGTTACGGGAAGAGTCTCCTGCCCTAGAACCAGTAGATGACAACGAGGATGACACCGAACAGGAGGGAACCGCCGCAGCTTCGGGATCCGAGTTTGCGATCTATGAAAGCGAAGCGGAAGACTCAGATGACGGACAACCCCCCCAGATGCTCGGCAGTGCAGCTCCGGTTCAAGACGACAATATGTCGGCTGAGACCGATTCCCAGGCAGAATCAGACTCAGAAGATGATTATTCGAATGATGTGCAACCTTCTCAAGTGTTTGGCTTCCGGGCTGTCCAAAACGCGGCCGAAGTAGATGGAGCCGAATCCGGCATAGAGTCGGAGAGCGAAGCCATTCAAGACGGTACAGACTCCGAACTTGAAGATCAGTCAGAAGAAGAAGAGCCTCTCCAGATGTTCAGCAGCGCAGTTCCTAAAAGACCGCACGATCCAGACGCGGCAGAATCAGGTTCCGAAGAGTCAGACGACAAGGAACCGCCCCAGATGTTCAGCAGTGCAGCAATTCCAGAGGCAATGAACGTACCACCCGAGACTGAGTCCGACAGCGAGGCAGAAGAAGACGACGACGAACCGCCTCAGATGTTCACCAGCGCCCTTCCAAACCCAAACACTGCACCAACCTCCCTAGCGCATCCCCAGTCCCCCTCCTCAGACACCACCTCCTCATCAGGCGACGCCCCCACCATCCCCCCCAACGCATCTTCCGATGACAACAACAGCGACCACTCGTCATCATCAGAAGAAGAAGCCTCTTCTGGCAGCGACAGCGATCAATTCATGGTCGACGCAACTCAAACTGATTTCTTTACTAATCTGGAGGCTTCGGCTGAGAAGGTCAGGTTGCAGAGAGAGCAGCTGCAGCAGAGGGCGAATACTGGGCGGAAAGTTGGTGGGGATGGAGGGGAGAGGGGGAGGAGGGGCAGGAGGAAGAAGGGGAGGAAGGAGGTTTTTGATGTTGATAGTAGTGGTAAAGAAGAGGATTTGGGGGGTTAAGTAGGCGCAATGTGGTTGGTGGAGGAAAGAGTAGCTGGTTTGGAGGGAAAGGGGACGGATGCTTTGACTGGTCGCCTTTGCCCTGCAGAGCCATAGTGTCGTTGATAGAGACAACGAGCGAGGTGTTGAGGCATTGAGCCACATCCCTTCCTGACATCAAGATCATACCAGCTCCATCATGAAGTAGCTGAGCTGCATATGTCTGTATTCCCACCACAAACTATATTTTTACGCTCTACTTGTCTTCCACCACCCGTGACGGCGGTGGGATGTATGGTCCCTCTTCCCCGAGGGAACGGGCATATTTAGAAGCAGCCACAAAGATGGACTCAGGTTGAGGAAGAGCCGTGTTCTTCTCCTGGCTTGCCATAATTTCGCGGATTCCATCAATGAAGACTTGTACCTCCTTCTGCGTGCGCTTCGCCTCTGGATCTGGAATGCGTGACTCTATTCCGAGTGTATAGTAATCGATAAGACGCTTGATCGTATCGACTTCTCTGATATTGACGCAAAACTGAAATAGCTCCGCAGGTTCCAGACGCTCCACTCCGCCCTCTTTCATGATCAGTATAGCGTCGCAGATGATGTCGTCCATGCGCTGCTTGAATTTGGGCTCAACCCAGAACCGTCGTAGCAATGCGCTGAGCACTGGGGTTTCCCGGATAGCAAGCCCAAATGGGTCCAGGCCGTGGACGTATGCAAGGGCAGGGGTGATGCCCACTGCGCCTTTCCGTTGGCTCGTTATGCGTTCTACGTTCTCGATGCGAGATAGCGTCTTCTCTAGGTCCTTTTTGATTTGCTTTGGTATGCGACATGAGTAGGGCACGACTGCTGTGCCCAACGCAAGTACCACCAGGGGCGTGAACTCGCCACATGCGATAAAGACTAATCCGAATGGTATCAGTTTTCTCAAGTCGTGTCTCGTTCGTAGATAGAGTTGGAACTCCCGCCGGCTGATCTTTGGCGTTGGTTCATATTTGACTTGGTCGTGGATGTCTGTTCCACTAAATCTCCTCAGCAGGCTCCGATATTCTTTGTAGTTGTACCATATGTTCTTGACTCCGGTTTTGTAGAATCCAGCATATGCTTTCCCCAGCTGGATCAAGTATGATCCTCGAGTTTTGAGGCTTATTGACCCATCTTGGGCTTTGGCTGGACCTTCTGGAACATTCAGGCGCGCTGGACGTGTTGAGGAGAGATCATTCTCCGGATGCGGGACGTTCCGTGTGGTGTCAAGAGAAGTTGCCCGGGCTTTCTCGGAGATCGACGGAGAGGTTTGATGAGTCTTGGATGTGGCTACCGAAGCATGTCCATATTTTTGACCAGTCTTTGCATTTGTGTATGCCGCTGTGGATGTGTGCTGGGGCTGATGAGTCTGACTAGATATCTGCCTTGACCTGACTCTTGCGACACTAAGCGCAGAGGTGTAGAGGCGCGCGCTATCTTGCCAAAAGAATTGGCCAGACCGCAAAAGGCATGCGCTGCATGAAGAACTTGATCTCATGTCCCGGATGCCAGAGATACGGCCAGAAACAGCTGTAGAATGAGGTTGTTGATGCGTGAAGAAAAAGTCCGACACGCTTCTCACAATGACGTTGATCATCCGCGCTGAACCCCTGCCAAGAGATAATTTTAGGGGTCTCCCGATCAAGGACACCTTGGTCTCTAAACAGTAACCCGGGAGTCCAAGTCGTTGCAGAATCCAATGCTACGCATCACGAATCGAGCAATACAATCAGTACAATGAGTAGCAGATAATCTGGGTCACCTATCGCCCAACGGCAAACCTTCACGATGGAGTTCTTCACACATCTCGCCTTGCCCTGGAGAAGGAAAACGGCCTTGGGGTTGTTCGTTTCCTTTCTGTGTATTCAAGCTCTCGCGGGACCATCTATCAATGTCGGATTGAAGGCATCCTTTGATGCTGGTCCCTATCTACTCGAGCTACTGTGAGGTCAATCCCTTCCTACCAGTGGACGCGGCTAATGGAATCAGGGAAACCGCTGCTGAAGAGAACTCTACTTCTTACTTCCCACTTCTTGATAGAATCGCTGAGGGGGCCTTTGCCGACATCGATACTGAGAAGGCCCTGTTCGAAAGATTCCTCAAACTTCTGGAAGATGATGGCCACATTTCAGATCCAGAGGCCCTTGCCTCTTTCAAATTTGCCCTTGCGATACGTTGTGCGGCGCCCCGGATTGAGGCGCACTATCAATATTATAACACCTCGGTGCAACCTAATATGATGGCAGCGCAGGACGCTGCGTGTCCCATTTGGGTACATTTCGATGACAAGCAATACTGCTCTCCGTCCCTCGAACGTGCACAACAAGACATGCCCATGGATGACTTAGTCGAACAATTACCTTTTGATCGCATTCTCGGAGCTGGAATCGATGTCCCTCCGTCCATTCTTTATGCCGACATTACCCACCCACTATTTGGTCAATTCCATGAAACTGTGAGTAGGACGGCAAGGCAGGGCAAGAGCTCGTATCGAATCCGCTATCGGCCTTCTACGGATGCTCGCCCCTTGTTTCTGAACGGTTTCGGTGTTGAATTAGCTCTCAAAAGAACAGACTACATCGTGATTGATGACCGCAAAGCGACCCAGGGTGACGAAGGACAAAGACCAATATCCGACAAAGACCTCTCGGACGAAGGCACTGCTGATTTGAAGCCTCTCACCACCTCAGAGCTGTCAACCCTCAGTATCAATACGGCAGGCTTCGTAATGTCTAGCGAAGACCCATTGGACACCCTGCTCAAGGTTTCGGCCGACTTTCCGAGATACTCAGGGATAATCGCAGGCCACAATATCAGTGAAGCTTTCCTTTCGGAATACAGAGGTAATCGTGCTGCCTTCTTACCTCAAGGATACAGCATAATATGGATCAACGGTGTGCAAGTTGATACTCGATCCATGAACGCTTTCGGCCTTCTTGATCACCTCAGGCGTGAAAGATCACTGATCAATAATTTGCGTGATCTTGGCTTCACCGCGTCGCAGGCAATCAGACTCCTGTCACATCCAGATATTGCTCAAGCCCAAGTTGATAACGAGCCACAAAGGTATGACTGGAGGGACCAGATTGAAGGTGGGAATGTCATCATGTGGCTCAACGACATTGAAAAGGACAAGCGATATGACAGCTGGCCCTCTCAATTAACGGCTCTTATGCAAAGAACATATCCTGGTCAGCTGCCTACCGTGCGTCGGGATATCCACAACCTAATCATTCCCGTAAATTTCGCCGACGTCAAAGATCTTCAGATGATCGTTCAGTCTCTGCAAGGCTTCGTTAAGAGGACCGTTCCTGTCCGATTCGGTCTCATACCTACTTTTTCATCGTCCGAATCCGCACTCCAAGCGAAGATCGCCTACCACTTATTGGAGACCTACGGTTTAAGTGCCGTATTCGCTTATCTAGAGAAGCAAGCCGCGGCTAAGAAACCTGTGACAGCGTCCAAGGCTAGCTTTGCAGCTGCAATCGAAGATCGAAAGACTCGCAAAAACCAGGACGAGTTGACTCTCAATGCCGTATTGACCTCCGAAGGTATCGAGCAAAGAATGCAGACTATCCAAAAATACCTCTCAAGGCTTGCGCTGGAGGATGAAGTGGCACCATTTTTCATTAATGGGGTGGCGCTTCCACGTAACGAGGATTGGCTTGACGCCATGAGCACACGAGTATCGATGGATTTGCGAGCAGTTCAGAGAGGAGTCATGGAAGAAGCCTTTCCTGAAGAATCCTGGATACCAGAATATTTTCTTTTCCAAGCCTCATCTCGCAGGAATGCTCTCATCGTTCCCGAAAACCTGGATTCAATAGTAGTATTGGACGTCAGTAAGCTGGCGCAAGATCATTCTGATGTCCTCGACGACATCCCTCGGGTAGCGGCAGCTCCAGATTCTGAGACGAAAGACCGAGCTCATATCCTCTTGATTGCCGATTTTGATTCTGATCTTGGGAGGCAGCTGCTCAAGAGGGCAATCGAGGCTCGAACAGAACAGCCCGGCCTTGAGTTGGTCCTCCTCCATAATCCCAAGGCCTCCAGGGCTTCATCCGGGATATCCTTCCAGCTCTACGATTTACTCAAGAAGGGCAGAGATATTCAGCCAGAAAAACTGCTTGATGCAGTAGCTGGTATTGATTGGGCTCAACCCAGTCAGGCAATGGCTCAACGTGCTGCTGATTATTGGAGTGCAACTCAACGATTAGCAGACTCGGTGGGACTTGAGCACGGAGAAAATGGCATTGTGCTCAATGGCAGACTCGTTGGACCGATCAAAGATGGTGCATTGTTTGTGAAGGAGGACTTCGTTCAGCTGCTGAAATTCGAACGGCAGAAGCGCATCAACCATGTCATATCTGCAATCAACGACTTGGGGCTTGAAAACAAAGTCAGTGGCCTGCTGGACCTCGCGAAAATCACGTCACTAGTCGCACGAGCACATGTTTTGGATTTGCCCGAAGGCATATTTGAGACTCCGCCATTGATCAGAATCGACAAGTTCAATCTTTGGAACGGCACACACTCTGCTATTCATGTCTCAACAGCCGAGGATCCAGCAGTACAAATAGTTACAGCGATCGATCCCGCTTCAGAGGTCGTACAGCAGTGGATACCTATACTCAAAGCACTGTCCAAACTCCATGGCGTGGACCTCAAGATTTTCCTGAATCCTCGGGAACGAGTTTCTGAGCTTCCAATCAAGAGATTCTACCGTCAGGTCCTGGACTCTGCTCCAGTGTTCGATAACAGTGGTGCCCTGCGTCGACCTCAAGCTACTTTCACCGGTATCCCAGAAGAGGCTTTGCTCAATCTAGGAATGGACGTGCCAGCTTCCTGGCTTGTCGCTCCTCAACTTTGTGCTTATGACCTTGACAATATCAAGTTGAGCTCTGTGCCAAGAGATCAGAACATTAATGCCGTGTATGAGCTGGAACATATCTTGATAGAAGGCCACTCTCGTGACGTCGAAACTGGCTCTCCACCACGAGGAGTCCAATTGCTCCTCGGGACCGAGAAAGAACCGCATTTTGCCGACACCATCGTCATGGCCAATCTCGGATATTTCCAGTTCAAGGCAAACCCTGGCTACTGGCATATTTCCTTGATGCCGGGCCGCTCTTCCAAAATCTTCACCATTGATTCAGTGGGCGGCAAAGGCTACTCTCCTCAACCGGGAGATCTGACCACCTCTGTTGCATTGTATTCGTTCCATGGCGCAACCCTCTACCCTCGTCTGTCCCGAAAGCCCGGCATGGAAACCGAGGACGTGCTTGACTCCGGTCCTAGGCCTGGATCAGCGATGGATTATCTAAACCGTGGCGCATCCTTAGCATCATCAGCTCTTACATCAGTTGGCCTCTCCAAATCCTCCTCATCCTCCTCCAACGCCGACATCAACATCTTCTCCGTCGCATCCGGCCACCTCTACGAACGCATGCTCAACATCATGATGCTCTCCGTCATGAAGCACACCACCCACACAGTCAAATTCTGGTTCATCGAGCAATTCCTCTCCCCATCCTTCAAATCCTTCCTCCCCCACCTTGCGGCCCACTACAACTTCCAATACGAACTAGTCACCTACAAATGGCCGCACTGGCTGCGCTCTCAGAAAGAAAAACAACGCGAGATCTGGGGCTACAAGATCCTCTTCCTCGACGTCCTCTTCCCCCTCCAGCTCGACAAAGTCATCTTCGTCGACGCCGACCAAATCGTCCGCACCGACATGATGACCCTCAACCGCGTCGACCTCCGTGGCGCCCCGTACGGCTTCACCCCCATGTGTGACTCCCGCACCGAAATGGAAGGCTTCCGCTTCTGGAAACAAGGCTACTGGAAAACTTACCTCCAAGGCAAACCCTACCACATCTCCGCACTGTATGTCGTCGACCTCAAAAAATTCCGTGAGCTCGCCGCGGGCGATCGGCTGAGGCAGCAATACCATGCCCTAAGTGCAGATCCCGCCAGTCTGAGTAATTTGGATCAGGACCTCCCGAATCATATGCAGCACAATCTGCCGATTTTCAGTCTGCCGCAGGAGTGGCTGTGGTGCGAGACATGGTGTGCTGATGAGGGGTTGGAGACAGCGAAGACGATTGATCTCTGTAATAATCCGTTGACGAAGGAGCCGAAGCTGGAGAGGGCGAGGAGGCAGGTCCCTGAGTGGGGAGTTTATGATGAGGAGGTTGCGGAGGTGATGAGAAAGGTCAAGGAGAAGGAGGGTGCCGATGGGGCCGTTGGTGGGCGAGAGCAGGAAAAAGGGGAGAGGAAGATAGATGAGTTGTAGTCATAGAGAAAGAGTTTCCTACTGGACATGCCCTTTCCGGCTGTGTTTTCGGCAATGCGGGGATATATGGTTCGATAAGAGTGCCATGATGCAAGAGTACCATCATTTCAGATGCTGCAGAGTGACCTACCTGCAAACAACGACGAATTTGTCCCAGTCCAAAGGCATTCAACCCGCCCTCATTTCTCAAAATTCCTTCCTGAGAAGCTCTCCCTCTGAGTGCGGTCACTCGGGGTCGATTTCACGACGCCTTGTTCATGACCCTACAGTCATTACCGCTCCAGTGGTATCAACAGTTGAAAAGCGCCATGAGTGCTCTGTTTAGTGCTTAATGCAAGATGTTGGACCACCACAGTATGTCCTTCATTGTCTGCCCGTGCCTTGCAGAGTGTTCGGAAAAAGCCGTTGCGATCGTTTGGGGGAGACGTGCTCGAAAAACTGCAATTGATTCCTTGCATTCGTTTTGAACCAGATGAGGTAGATCTTAGAATCCCCAATGGAGAGGAGGATTGTGCATGAGTAAGATAGTGGTGAAAGGGCTGATCCATCGAGAAAAAGGGAGAAGAGATGAGAAAAAAAGACAAATCATTTCAGACCCTTCTTGGCACGACTGCGGGCAGTCAGTTGAGCATATCAAGGATGTCAATGCCGGAGTTGCTGCTGCTGGTCGATCCAGAGACAGTTGTGTCTTTGACGGCGCTGCAAGGATTACGGTGACCTGATTCGGATGCCGCGAGTGTGCTGTGAAGGAGCGTAGATTTGGGAAGGCTGGATGATGGAGATCCTGTCCATGAAAAAGAAGCATGTCTCTAGGAAATTGATATCACGCATAGGGGAAGGACATTCCAGTAGCAGACCGATCCAAAAATTCTGTCAAGCTGGCAATTCATCAGTAGGCTGTAAGAACTAGCATTCTGAACGTGGTAACAGGGATGGTATCTGACAGTTCAAGGCGGAGGCAAAGCCCGGACCGCAGATAATATAAGCCGATCCTCCCTTCTTTTTGCTCCGCCTTTTTTCCTCGAGATCATAATGAGTGCCATCTATGCCGAAGGGGTTGCTCCCATGAGCATGATTACAGACGAACGGACTGTATTGTCACGAACATGCTATTAGCAACGTTCGAATCGCACTACACTGTGATATCGAGCGGAGCAACATACCTCTTTCTTCCAGTCAGAATCTGTCCAATGTGGTGCGTCCTCGTCAAACTTCAGCTCCTCAAAATTTTGCACGTCCTTCTCGATTCCAAAAGGCACGCCAGCAAGTACGATTCCGCGTTGCTTAGCCATGGATATTACTGCCTTCGGCCAAGACACTTCAGGCTCTTCATAGCCACCAGGCCATTGCATGGCGGCGCTGATCAAGAGACCCAGCACTGGCGAGAAATCTTTGAATGGCGAGTTTGGTCGGAAAAGATCATGCGAATGAAGTACCGCCAGCATCGTAAGAACAGTGTGTCCTACAAGCTGTATAGTTTTGGCTACCCTTTCTCCATCGTCGGAATTGTACCAGTATCGATCGCCTGGAATGAGGTGCGCGAAACCTTCGATGTGCAGCCAGAGAGCGACGGGATCCTGCCTTTGCTTTATATACACCTTGTTGAAAGAGACGAGCTGTCGACTCGGTCAGCAACATGAGTGGCCAACGCAAGCTCCTGCTACCCTCTGTGGATTTGAACTACTCACATGGTTTTCGACCACTTCCTGGAAACCATGCGCAGAATAGTCGTTATAGTGGTATTGGTCGAAAACATCCCGGTCGCGCTTTATAGCTTCATCCTTGAGGTACAGAACTATTCTATAACCCTTGCGTGTAATCAACTATTTTCAGTCAAGGAAGGCCCTAGATGATTTCTTACACGTGCGACTGCCATTTCCGCAATGATTGACCTCCTCTTTGTCTTCATCAAAATCAAAGTCTTCGTCGATCGCTCGTTTTTCGGCTACAATATCTTCCCATGAACGGCACATCGTAATGAAGTCCCACGTAGAGGCATCTTTGGGAGTAATCTCATCACTTCTTAGTAAACAACTAGTCGGTATTGTTCGAGACTTACTTTCTTAGCTTTTAGAGACTCATCAGACAGTATGATTCCTCCCGCTCGAGAGATGGTCTTGCTAGTCTCGGCCAAACGCTGCACAAGCTCTGCCTTCTTGCCTGTATGAGCCAATCCATGCTCTTTGAGCGCTGGTAAGCTCGGCCACGGTCTTCGATTTGTAGTTTTCATTCTCTTTGCTCGGAGCAGCTCCACGCGAAGCTCTAGTCGCCGCCGGGGCACGAGCAGACGCGTTCGGATCGGCTTCCGCAAGTGTTCTTTTGGTGCGAGGCATGTTGATATCGGTTGGGCCGATTGGAGCAATTGGGAAGCTCTAGAAGAGTGCTGTAGTACGACGTGATTTCTCTGGTGCACCCGCAACAATGGCAACGGCGACTGAAAAAGGGGAAATGAGATGTTCAAGATCCCTGGTCTGAAGCTCGTACCTCGAGCCAGTTATGTCACTGGCGATGTTCTCGAGAATTTTGAACGCGCCAGCAACGCGAAGGCACGTAACAGGATCAGGGGGTCAGGACGAGGTTCTCGGTCGTGATCTGACTTATTCTCGACTGCATCTAAAAGGGAATGTATCAAGCCCAATTGATCGCCTCCTAGTTAGCATCGTTCCCGTTGACTCAAGACCTCGATTTACTTCTTGGTTCAATCAGCAATGATACGCAGGCACGAAATGGCTAAGCCCGGGTAGCAAATTTGTGGCAAACGCTGTTTTGTCGGTTGACAGCCTTGTGTTGATTGACGAGTGATGCGTCTCTCCTTGTGAAGAATCCAGGGTTTGATGGAACGCAATTTGGCAGTCATGTCGTAGCCCTGAGGTGAGAACTACCCATCTTCGGACTTGCAAGTCAATCCGCGAAGAAGTACATCCAATCCTCCAACAATGCCTCAAAGTGTGCCTGATTCCCGAATGCAGTATCTCGTCACTCCCAGCGCTGCTTCTCACTTCATCTCAGATATTTGGTGGTTCGCATCAGCATGTGCCTACACAAACCCTCCAATGAAGACCAAGCAGGGCACATTCCGCGGGATCGAGCTCTGCAAACGCCCGAACTGGCTACCTCAGGTTCGATAACAGAAGACATCCTTCTGGAGCTTCGATGCTTCGAAGTCAAAGCACATTCTAGAGCCGGCAACAAGCCTCTTTGGAACCTGCTGGTTGTCTGGGTGCTCATGGCGCAAGAGCAGCACCACAACCTGGAAAAGGCCGCGATGGTTTCAGGGTGTGAGAAGAATCAGCTGCACCTAAGGTTGTCTGCGACGAAGGAGAATCTCGAATCTGGACTATGTGTTCATCCTATCGTATTAGCTCTATGCAATACTGTGTCTGACCTTCTATAGGAGATCGACCTCAGTCCTCGTCGAGAGGCCTATATGAAGGAAGCCAAGGCGGTTTGAGAAAGCTGGCGAGTGGTGCGATTACTGGGGGTTCAGTGCTCCCGGTGGTACACTCATTGTGCACGATGGGCGTGCAGCTGTGCTCATGTCATTATATATGATAGTTGTTCGTTGACAACGAGATTGAATTGGTATTCGAAGACCTTTTAATTGCAAGCCACACCCTCTGGGTGTTGACTATCTAGCCCGAGTAGCAACGTGAGATCAAGTCAGATGTAACTGTGACACGTGCTTACCTTTCTGCACTTGCTAATGCCTTTGTGCACGCGGGATCAATGCATCAGTCCCCAAGAGCAATCACAGGCTGGCATCTCTTCCATCAGTGAAACGTCTTGATAAGTACACGACAGTACTGTATGGGCTTTCTTCTGCCCATCCAACGAGGGAGGCACAGCAGCCAAGCAGCTTCCCTCCCCTTGCCCATTCAGTTCTCAACAACCTTAACATATTCCGAGTTCTCGATAAAGGCAACAAAGACTCGGTCTGAAATCGAATCGTGCATAGGGCATGTTCACCTTCAAGGGCCGGCTGCACTTCTCTTGCGCAATGGTCAATACTGTTCTGATTCATTCCCATGAGAACTTCGGCGTTAGATATTCCAGGCATGGCGGAATCGTCGATCTACTGCCCGTGCTGCAAAGCTACTAGTGTCAAGCCAGATTCAACCTATCGTAGTCATAGTTCTTTGCTGCATGGTATCTATGACCCGGCATGTTGTGAATGCTCAAAGGTCGATATGATGCCTTGCTCGCTTGGTTACATGCCAAATGCGAAGTGACGTTAGCGGTGTAATCATCCGCCGTAATTTCAAGCCGATTATGTAAGCAGTAGGAACATCCTACCGAAATTTCTGCCGAAATTTAGCCCAATTGAGTAAACAGCTCAATGTTCAACTTCTACACGAATTCATTCGATCAGATAGGATGGCAAGGCTATAACTTCATCGGCGATTTGAAATAGTTGACACTCGCATAATTCATCACGGGTACCCCGAGCTCCCCCGGGCGGAAATGGAACCATCGAAACACACTATGTTTCGGGTCAAGGGCGGGTTGACGCAAGTCCTGTTCTCTTGAGTTACCCAGGGCCGGCCCAGGGGACGTAGGGGGACGGGGGGGACCTGATTCAAATTGCCGATGAAGGTCTTCGTAATGGTGATAATAGTGAGGATTTTGTGTATATAAGTAGCAATTGCCTATTTCGGCTAAATTTCGGCAGAAATTGTGCTGAAATGAATTCTGACACCCCTGGGTGACTCCATGAATACTCGCCCGACAGAACCACTGCATCATCAAAACCACGACGGCAGCATGGAACGGTACTGCCATGCGTTACTCTCTGCACTGTCACGACTGTTGTCGTCTTTGGCAATGCCGCTTAACCTTTCCAATAGTTTCAAACGCATCTCTAACCTTAGCCGTCCGATTTACAAACCAGGCACTTCACGACCTCGACCTTATGTTTGAGGCACAATGTTCGGAAATGCAGAACTTTCAGATAGTGACGCAGGTATATAGTGATCGCCTATGGCTTACATCTTGCAGATACTGAGAGGAGCATTAAGCTATTTTGCATGCCACCTGTTTCTAGCAGTGCGAGATTGCCAACTACTAGGCACACACGCTTATCCCAATATTTAGTACCACAGTAAAGTAGGCAAATTGAGTTCCGAGTCAGACTATCTATCCGCTGTCTCCATGCCTTCTAGAGATGGGGAACCTGCCTGCAGCCCAGGCAGCGGAGAACCTACTTCCCAAGCTAAGAAAGGAAAAGCTTCCCAAGCTACCTCAAAACTTACTACACACCCTGCGAGACGAGCTGGTCCCTCAGCCGGCGGAGAAGGGCCTTCTGGGGAACAGAACAGGATACTCGGAGAGCAATTGCGAAACATTGGGCGGTTGGCGCCGCGGACAGGTATCAGACAACAGTTTATTCAAACCCGTTCTACTTCCACCAAGGCGAACCCGCAAAGCGGTGCTGCTAGCGGTCCTGCTGCTGGCCGTCGCCCGATTGGTCGTGTTACCAGTGGCCGTGGTCTTAGTCGTGCTGCTATTGGGGCTACCGGAATCTTTCCCATCGAAAACGATCCTACAAAACAACAGTGGAGGTCCCATTCTGCGGTTTTCAACGACCCAAGGGCTCAGCTAAATGGTGCATCGGCCAATACACGTGGACATGGTGCACGGAGAATTGATGATGCGGGAGGTATTTCTGTAGGAAACGGTTCTATAAGAAGTGGTTCTCGGGCAGAAAGTCCTTCAGCAAGCAAAGCAAGAAATGATCCAGGTCCAGCGAGAGCTTCTTCGGCGAGAGCTTCTCCAGCGAGAGCGTCTCCAGCAAGAACTGATACGACTATAACCGATCCAGCGAGAGCGTCTCCAGCAAGAACCGATACGACTATAACCGATCCAGCGAGAGCGTCTCCAGCAAGAACCGATACGACTATAACCGATCCAGCGAGAGCATCTCCAGCAAGAACTGGTACGACTATAACCGATCCAGCAAGAGCGTCTTCAGCAGACAATCATGTCGCAGCAGAATCTAATCTTAAAGTAGGACCCAGCAGTACCGCCGAAGGCCCCATTGCTGCTCCAGAACACAATTCTGCCGCAGAAGCCACCACCGCCGCCGTGACAAAGCTCACCCTCTCACCAAGCCAGGCTCCAAATCAAAGCTTCAGACCACCTCGCCGTAGCCGGAAGCAGATCGAGCCAGCGAGGAAGTCTCCAGCAGAGAATCATGCCGCAGCAGGATCTAGTCTCAAAGTAGAACCCAGCAGTATCACCGAAAGCTCTATTACTACTTTAGAATATAATCATACTACAGAAGCCAACGCCGCCGCCGCCCCACCAAGCCAGGCTCAAAACCAATGCTTCAGATCACCTCACCGTAGCCGGAAGCCGAAGGACCCTGAGACGAGTTCACCCTCGTGATGACGACGATGATGATACGACGCCACAGGATTCGGAATCTGGGGCCACGGCGGAGCTGCGGCGAACAAACATTTTCCCCCCGGAAACCTGCGCCTTGAGGAGGAGCTAAGTAAGTGGTTTGGTCGCGTGGGGAGTTAATTAAGCGGCGGTACTGGTATATATATAGCTTTAGGAGTGCATGGATGGGATGGGATGAGATATCGAATTCTTTGCTTCGCATGTTGTTACCTACGTGGGGGAATTCAACATCACGTCCTTCTTTGCAGTACACTTCTGTACTGTGATATCAATCATCACCCTGATCCTTGTATGGCATCACGTCAACGTGGCCATAACCTACGCTATACTATGCTGAGCTATGCTATGCTATGCTATGCATTTGTGTCACCATATTTCGAGCCTGGGTGAATTTGAATAGAACGACGGAGATACAGGATGACTGTTTTCTTGTGTTCTGGAAATGATGCTAAGTAGGTAGGTAAAGCGGAACTGACTCGGAATCTCTGTCTCTATCTTTAGACGCCACGCCACGCCACGCAATGCCTTGCCTTGCTTTTCGACTACAGCGCCAAATACCATAACCGACAATATCAAAGTAAAAATCACAACCTAGACTTCGTACTGCCTCTTCAGACCCTCCGCCTCCGTCAACTCCGCCTCTGCTTCCCTCTCCTTCTCCTTCCCATCCACCGTCCCGTTAGCTTCCCCCAATTTCTCCCTTGCTTTCGCCCTTTTCCTCTCGCCCCTCTCCTGATCATCCCTCATACTGCTAATCAATACACTCTTCATTCGTATTTTCGCACCGTACCTGTAGAATATGAACGGAATCGGGATGATGATAATTTCCAACATCCCCAACAGCGTACCAGCCCAATTCGCGCCCAGCCTCTTATACAACGCTGGTCCAACGAGGGGGAGTGTACCGCCGAGGAGAGATCTGACAAGGGAATTACCCGCCATAGCCGATGCGGCGTAGATACCGTACGAGTGGACGAGATAGTTGCTAGCGTAGATGAAAACAGCTGTATTCCCAGCGCCGAACGGTATCCCCGCCGCGATGGGGATGGCCCAGTGGATGGAAGCTGGGACGCAAGTCCACGCGAACCAGAGCTCGCCGATTGGACAGAGGATAGCGGCGATGCAGACGATGGACATGGCGGCCTCGGGCGGCGGTCTGTTGGAGCCGGGTTCGGGCTTGTGGCTGTTGATCATGTGGCGGATGAAGGGCTCAGAGCAGATGGTTATTAGGCTGCCGATTCCGATGCCGACGAATGCGAGGCCGGAAATGCCGAGAGACCAGCCTCGGGTGCCTTGGAAGACGATTGGGTAGGCTACGAAGCAGAGGTAGAGGAGGCCTGGAACAGGGTGAGCATAGTGGTGGAGCGGGTGAGCGTAGGCATTACCATAGATAATTGCGATATAAACGTTCCAGAAGACGCAAATAGGTTCCTTGACCGCCATGATGAGGGGCCTACTCAAATTGACCTTCATCAACTCGAGGAAACCAAGTCGTTGATCGTAGCGGGACCAATATCTTTCGTCTTCGGTTTCCGTTCTCCTTATTTTGGCATTCTTCTGCAGTAAAGTAGGAGAGTAAGTTTCTTTGATAATCCACATCAGGGTCGTGGCAACGGCCCCAAGAATAAGCACGATCCAATTCGCCCAGCGCCAACCAAGGTACTGCGTAACAAATCCGCCGATGACTGGGCCAACAACTGCAAGGAATCAGCTTGCATATTCGGAAAGGAATTGACTGACGTGCCTGGTCCATTAAGTGGGCCGATAGACCAGATGCTGAAAGCCAAGGCCCGGTACTCGTCTGAGACGATGTCTCCAACCGTGCCAGGCGCATTGGCTATCATAGAACTTCCGGCAATGGCACCGAAGAATCTGATGACGATGATCTCAGCCATACTGCTAGCTTTGGCGCACGGTATGACTAGTAGAGAGAAGATGATCATGGCTACAGCATAAACTGGCTTTCGTCCGTATGTTTCCGAGATTGGAGCGAGAATCAGCGAGCCAACGGCAAGACCTAGTAGGTAGGTTGTCAGACCAAGTGTGACGATGGCTTCGGAGGATACATTGAACTCTTCTTGTAGAGCATAGATTCCCGAGGTGTAAGACGTGGAGTAAAGGACGCTGGAGATGGTCAGCAACATTTCCTCAACAGAGGAGAAAACGGTACTTACACAACGAGTGTGCTGAAGGATATCGAGAAGATGATAACTCCCTTGTACCACGTTGGCCAATTGCGCGGATTATCTGGGTCGCCGTCCTCCCAATCCACCTCGAATGAAGGATCCCGAGTCATTGCGCTTTCGATTGTTGTAATTCTTGTTGACATGGGAGGGCGTGACATGCGAGAGATCTGAGGGGTGATGGCTTGCGACAAATCGTTGGCACCTCCATCCTGATGGTCTGAATTTTCAGAGATGGAGGGGGAGGGGGAGGGGGAGGTATCGGTCGAGGATTCTGGACGCTGTGAAGGGTGCGAAATCCATTTTTGTGCCTCTGGAAAATCCATGAAGGCGAAAGGGGACCAGCAGGGGCCGTTTTCCCCCTCACAGCAGAAACTTGAACAGGAAGATCGATCTGGAAGAGAGCCGAATGGGCGTGTGTCTCTTCCTCTGGTGACGGTGAGGGGCGCTTCTCATTGTCAATCGCCAGCAATGAATGTGGAGAATATCGCGGCAAAGGAGAGAAAAGAGTGGGACGCATGTAGAATGAGACATGGTAGATTGATTGTCCGGAGCTTATGTGAGCTTGATGTGTACCAGGGTTTTCTTCGGTCCATTCCTTCTGGTTGAATGTGGAGCAAGTGGATGCGGTTGAAGTGACGACTTCGTCAGAGAGGACCTTTCCACCTCGGCATCCGAATGGGGAAAGGTCGCCAACGTGTTCAAGTATGCTTATCTCCACAACGTACATCGACCCACCAGCCGGTGGAACATAAGAAGCACTCCTGCACAGCTTTCTGATCCCGGGTCCCACAGTCCATTCGAGTCATCTTGAAGACAATCTCTCAACACCGGATTCCTGAAGCTCGCATCCACCTTCCAGGGCAGCGGCGGGAGTAGTCTGCGTTTTGGAAGGGGAGAAGCTAGCGTGCCGATAGCCGTCAACGGTCTAAGAACAGGCCTTCACTCAAAACGTCATCTCTCGGTCCCAGCGTTATGGGACAGTCGAATCTGGTGAGGGTCAGCCAATCATACCCGTGGCTGGCATCTCGTAGCCCATTCATGAAAAGGGTCAGCACGGCGATTGCTGAGCCGACATAGGTTATGTCCTGGGAGACGCTGTGACAAGATCACGACACATGATCTGGAGAAGTAAATCCTAGTCTATGTTTCCTCGAGTCCATCATCCTCTAATACATCAAGTACACTCCAAGAGCAGAGACATGATCCTCACCCGTGGAGATCGTCCTGCCGTTGACGGCGAGGACAGCCAGAAGCGAAAGAAGTGCTCTTTCCATCCAAGAAAAGCAAAGAAGATCTATGCGGCAGACTTCGAAGGATTGGAAGAGTCGGCCTTCTTGATTGACTTCCATTGCATCCCGAGCGCAGGTAACACCAGCAAGCAGGACACAGCCAGAGCAACCTGGAATGACCTCCTCAAGGCATCGTTGTAGACCACCAACACCTCACTGAGTTTGTCAGGCGAGACCATCTTGGCCAATTCCGTGGCTCCCGTAGCCAGTGTAGCTCCAGAATCGACACCTGAGATACCAGGCAAGGTTGAGGTGAGATAGTTCCTGAACAATGACTGGCCGATGCAAAGAAAGATTGCACCGCCAAGTGACTGACAGAAAAACATCAACGAGACACCCATCGGGACATCTTTCTTTTCCAGAACAGTCTGGGCAGCTAGGTTGGGTGGTTGCATGCCTGCACCTAAACCAAAGCCGGACAGAACTGAATAACCGATCCATTTCGCGTGACCAGTATCCACCTTAAATGTGGTCATCAGACCACATCCCACCGACATGAGGATGGCGGAGACGAACATGAAGGGGACATAATATCCAATCTTCGTGGTAAGACCGCCGGATATTATGGCGCCTGCAACCAGCGCCAAAACCAACGGAATAGTGCGAATTCCGGATTGAACTGCGGTTGTGCCCTTGACGGCCTGAAACCAGAGAGGCATAGCATACACCAGCGAAATGAGAGCGCCTCCAACACACAGAGCATAGATCATACCAAACGTGATGCTTCGTTGTTGTTGGATGATGCGAGGCGGGATGGTGGCATCATCCTGCCGCCAAATCTGGACGGCAACAAAAGCAATGCCAAGCACCCCAGCAAGCACAAAAAGAGCAATGATCTGTCCGCTGTTCCAAGGATACTTGGTCCCGCCCCATTGAAGTGCTAACAAGAAGCAAGTGACGCCTGCGAGGAAGATGGCCGTCCCGAGGGGATCGAGCTGGATGATTTGTCGCCGAAGGGTCCCGGAAACCTTACTGTGAGAGACTTGAAGAAAGATACACAGGATCACGAATGTGGCAGCACCGATAGGAAGGCTGTACGTTGCATATGGTCAGCTGTAAGTCGATCAGAGCAGTATCGGAGAGAGAGCAGGTACTTTATATAAAAACACCACCTCCAAGACACTTTGTCTGTGAAGGCGCCGCCCAGAATGGGCCCAACTACTGAGGAGACCCCGAACATGGAAGAAATGAGACCCACAAAGATAGGCCGTTTACTGAGTGGAACGATGTGGATGAGGACGACTGTTGACCCAGAGAATATGCCGGCAGATCCCATACCAGCAATAGCACGGCTAACGAGGAAAGTTGTTGAGTTGGGTGCAGCTCCGCATAGGACAGAGCCCATTTCGAACAGACCAACCGCAGTGAGGAATACAGTCTTCGTGGAATACAAAGCATAGATGCGGCCCCACAAGAGTTGGGTTGCACAGGCTGTAAGCAGATAAGCACTTGCGTACCAGCTTAGGTCGTTCAAAGAGTTGAATTGATTGGTGATTGCCGGTACGGCTGTCGATACAATTGTCCTGTCCTGTGGCTGTCAGTGCCGAAAACGGATATAGCACGGCGAGGAATGACATACCAGGGAGACAAGAAACACAGAAGCCAAGACGCTCGTCATGATCAAGACCAGTTTCAGGCCTGTTGGTTTCGGGTTCCCAGCTTCATGGTCAACCTCCGTCTCATCAGGTTCAGATCCAAGTTTCATCAATGACCGGCGATGGGGCTCCTTGTCGGAAAGCTCCATCGATCGGTTGTGATGGGAGTCCTTTGGTTGGGTGCCCGAAACCTCCGTGGGCGACTGGTGATGGGAGTCCATCGATTGGGAGCAAGTGCTGGTGTCAAGCAATTAGCTAGAACTGTGCAAAATAGCTAGAAATGCTCGTTTTGAATCGAAGTGAATTGATTGACTCAACTGTCTAGAATCTATTGTAGAATTCTCCTGCATTGAAGCAAGATATGAAAAAAAACGAGGCTCAAAATCGGCCGGAGATTAGCTAGCGAATTGACCGATTGCAGGCCGACAGCTGGTGTGTATGAGCGTGGAAGAATTCTGAGCTAAGTGCAGGAGCAAAAGAAGATGTGGACAAGATCTAGGTATCTGTATGAAAGTGAGAGTCCACTGTGATATATGCTATCACTCATGGACCTTTGTACCATGTACCTGTAAACCTTCGCGACCGAGGCCGCAAGACTGGTGGCTTGGGCCAACGGCGACAATGTAAGGCACCTGGAGACTTCAATCTTTCCAGGACAGGTCTTACCGGGGAGCATACCGGGTCCGAGGTCCTATTGTGAAGATGGGAAACAATTGTGATTTTCATCGTAGTCGTAATTATTGTTCAGCCCTGCGTACTTTGTCTTGGAAGTCCTCCCTGACGGCTTACTCAGCATCGGCCTACTTTCTTCTTCCTTGCTAGTTTGCGTAGATAGCTTCGTCTTGCGTACACTCATTTATCACTTTTGTGGGTTCGGTGTTGTTAGTGGAATGTTCGGGTCGAAGACTCAGGGGCTCCGTCGGAACGAGGCCGGATGATAGAAATAATGAGACATTTAAACCGGCATGCTCAGCAGAATCTTTCTCATTTTTTGTCAGACAGCCTGCGCCTCAGCCTGCGCCTCAGGCTGTCCATCGGCCCAATTGAGCCAATCTCCGGCCTATCTTGGCTCAATTTCCTTCATATTAAGGCCCATTCTCAGGGGCATTCTAGATACTT
>JAABUK010004485.1_pt1 | contig 22609 bp, 5 predicted proteins | sample 5559141 | NCBI WGS metagenome assembly JAABUK01 (sample SAMN10711869, study PRJNA513367) | rock metagenome | isolation source: Antarctica rocks | place: Antarctica: Victoria Land, Pudding Butte nord | collected 2016-01-03
TAGTTAAAAATAATAAATTATTAGTTTTTCTAACTGCGTCTATAAGATAATCACGATCACAGTATTATTCATAAAAGCAGTATGAGTGAAATCTGATAATAAATACTTAATAAAAATAATAGAGAAATCTTCTAAATATTTATTTAAATATAATAAGTTTGAACGTCTATTTAGAGAGAATAAAAACGCATCTATGTTATTTAAATATTAATCTTAAAATCACAAAATTCCGTTAAAACTCGATAAGAAACTTATGTACAAATCTATTTATTCTCTTTCTAAGAAAGAACTCGAGATATTATAAGAATATCTTAACGAGAATCAGAAAAAGAGATTTATTCAATTCTTAACTTTATTTATAGAATACTCAGTTCTGTTCGTTCCAAAATTAAATAAAGAAATGCGTCTGTATGTTAATTATCGATAACTAAATAACATAATCATAAAAAATTATTACGCATTATCTCTTATCTCTAAGCTATATAATCGCATTTGTGAAATTAAGTGATTCATAATACTTAACTTACAAAAAGCGTATAATCTGATGAGAATGAAGAAAGAAGAGAAATAGAAAATAATATTCCGAACTTATTACAATCATTACGAGTATCTGATTATACTCTTTAATTTAACAAATATTTTAATCTTCTTTCAATCTCTGATAAATAATATTCTTAGAGAATATCTAGATTAATTCTATATTGTCTATCTTAACGACATTCTTATATACTTTAAAATCAAAGAACAATATATTGAACATATTTAAAAGATGTTTCGCGCTCTTTAGATGAAAAATCTACTAATAAAGATCAAAAAATATGAGTTTTATAAGCAAAGTATTAAGTTTCTTAGATTTATTCTAATAATTATAAGGATTTAGATAAATAAATTCAAGATTATAGTCATACTCAAATAATTACAATTTATATTAGTAAAGAAATTATAATCATTTCTCGAATTCGTTAACTTCTATCAAAAATTCATTACGAATTACTTAAAAATAATCGCTCTATTATTAGAAACTGTTAAGACTAGCTATGATAAGATTTAAGTATTAGGGGATTGTGAATAGAAATCACTGTTCTTATATAAAAGGGTTAAAGGCAGAATGCAATTAATAATATAAGTTGACTATAGAGAAAGAACAAGACTATGAAACTATAGAACAACAAATGTCTTATATAATTGTTACTGGTAGATTGTACACAATACTTCTAAATACTTCTCTCAAGCACTCTCGAGCACTTACTTCTAAATACTTCTTTCAATCATTCTCGAGCACTCTTCTTAACACTCAATCTTGAGTGTTCTAATTGATCGTAATCCTTCTAATTAGATCTGTTATAGTTCTTCTAATTAGATCTGCCGTAGTTCTAGAAGGCTTATCGCGAAAGCGGGATCAGTATCTTAATTAACTGCCAGATTTCGACGATTAGCGTTAAGTCTGTTAGCTGTTGTGCTGAAGCTGTAATACTATATTCTTTCGAATTAGTTTGATCTCTTAAGCTACTTAAGTCTGTTTCTGAGATTTCTATCTTTTCTACTCCTTCTATTCTTTATTATATTTCAGTATTGTGTTAATAAATCTTCTTTATATAAACGGCGTTAAATTTAAACGGAGAAGATAACTTTATTAAGAGTATTGATTATAATTGCGTGTTTTATCTGCGCTAAGCGGAGTTATCTCTGTATATTCTTTAAAGATGTCTCGAAGTGTTCGAAGTATACTTATTATAATATTTGTTGTAATAATAACTTTTCAAAGACCGACTTTCAGAGATTGCGATAGAAGAAACTGCGTCTGAAGACTGCGCGAAAGACAACTCTCCTTCATCTTCAATAAAATATTACAAAGACAGCGAGTCTGAACTCTTATATAGAGTCTCTTCGGGCGGCTCAGAATAAGATGATTACTCGGGAGATTAAGTCTCTGAATAAGCTTAACCGAAAAGAGAGATATTCTGAGAAGAAAGGATTATCAGTTAGTGCGAAATTGAGCGTCACTTTTGACGAGATGTAATTAACTGCTTTCTTTAATTCTCTATTTACTGAGGATTTCGACGATAATAATTCTTAAGAGTCTTGAGACTGAGATTCGTTTCTAATTCTTATATGTTTTCTAACGTGTTATAATCTAATCATTTTATTAGATAATGAGTTTTATCTTTAATTTTCTGATTGTTAAGTACTTTTTTCATCTCATACTTCTAATTCTGACTTTCTAGATGAATTGAAGTCTGTTTAATATTTTTTAATATTAACTTTAGAAGGAAAACGTCAAACACTGAATAAATTCTTATAATATTTAAGAGTTTAAGTCTATAAATTAATTAGTTTAAGACTTTCTAAATTAGATAGAGATTGAGTTTCGTGTGATTTAATTTAATGCTAAATCTTTTAATTTTGATATTTTAATAAAGTAAATATATTAAGTTCTCCTCTTTAAGATTTAATCCGCCAATTCTCTTAAAGTTATAATAGATCTCGGATCTTTAACTAATAAACTTAAAATCTTTTATCAATTCTTAATATAGACTGATTAATAGTTATACACTGATAACTAATCTCTGTATAAGTTGTTTTACTTCTCTTAATTATTTATACAAAATGAATTTATATTTATAATTCGCGTAAAATAATAACACTTTAATTACTATCGGTGCACTATTATACGCGAATTACATCAACAGTAGAAGTACTACTTAATTATTCTGGCGATAATTCACGTAATATTGTAGATATTGTTTTAGTATTTAATTAATTCTTTCAGTTTATTCATTTATTTATAAGTGATAAGCTGTGAATAGCTTATATTTGATTTTAAGTTGATTTATTAATAACTTTCAGAATTTAGAAGTAAACAATTTATCTTAATTAAAGATAATTTCCGCTGATATATTATAATTCGCGAATATTGTTCGCAAAAATATATATGCCAAATCTTCGGCGTTTAATACTTCTATATAGTTGATGAAGTAGATATACTTTATTAATCTATTAGTAATGACTAGAATACTGTTATAACTAATATTAATTATTAAATCTTTAAATAAGAGTAATTTGATAATGAAATTCAACGTTATAGATTCTTAAGCTCTCTCTAATATTTTTAATAACTACATCTCTTTATATGATTTATATCGAGAGTGCTTTGTTTTTCAATAAATATTATAGTTAGCAATTCACTGTCGAACTGTCTTATTCATCCCAAAAAAATAGTAGGATCTGAAAATATGTTTCAGAGTTTTTTCTATTTCCTGATATTTATAAGAGGTTTTCTCATAATATTATTAAAGAATCATTTCTTTAGCTTGATTCATAATATACATTAGTCTCTTATATAGAATCAGTTCGCTGTTCTATTATTAAAAGACTGAATATTTTTCGGGATTCTTTCAAATTTCACGGGATAAACGATCATTTAAGTATGATCTAATAATTCAGCGTTTCTAATCTTGATCAGAGATCTGAAATGTTGAAGTGATCACAGCGTAATTATATATTATAAATTCATCTGAGTTCTCACGTAAAACTAATTACGAAGCGGATTTGACATCTCAGATATGATCTGCTCAGCGGCTCAAAATATCAACTTTAATATTATCATTTTCTTTTCGATAGAATATCTTAAAGTTATATGCTGATAACAGCTCAGACTATTATATTTAATATCTATTCAATATCTTAATAATGATGAAGTATAGCAGATTTTTATAATCTATATAAACTTTTATAAAATATTTAAATCCTTTTAAGTATACTCATCATTCATTAAATGCGGTAACTATAATTAGAAGTTCCTTATTATAAATCTCGTAATTAAATTCCGCAGAAATCATTTTTCTAAAATAGAAGATAACGGGCCTCAATTATTCTTTATTATCAGATTGACTTATGTATATATTGATAATATAATCTAATATATTCGTCTCGAGCACTATTTATCTTTCAAAATCAAATATTGCGAGAATAAAGACTGTTATAAATCTCTGTTTCAGCTTCTGAAACAAAGACTCAGCTTCTATTCTTTAGATAAAAAACACTTTCTTCTTAATCATTTGTATTAATGAGGCGGTTATTTTTAAGTAATTTGTAATGAATCTTCGATAGAAGTTAATAAATTCGAGAAATGATTGTAATTTCTTTATTAATATAGATTATGATTATTCGAGTATAGCTGTAATCTTGAATTCGTTCATCTGAATTCTTATAACTATCAAAATAAATCTAAGAAACTTAACACTTTACTTATGAAACTCGCACTTTTCAATCTTTATTAACAGATTTTTCATCTAAAGAGCGCGAAGTATCTTCTAAACGTGTTTAATATATTATTCTTTAATTTCAGAGTATATAAGAATGTTATTAAGATAAATAATATAGAATTAATCTAAATATTCTTTAAGAATATTATTTATCAGAGATTAAAAGAAGATTGAGGCGTTTATTAAATTAAAGAGTATAATCAGATACTCGTAATAATTATAATAAGTTTGGAATGCTATTTTCTATTTCTCTTCTTTCTTCATTCTCATTAGATTATACGCTCCCCGTAAGTTAAGTATTGTGAATCACTTAGCTTTATAAATGCGATTATATAGCTTAGAGATGAGAGATAATATATAACGATTTTTTATAATTATATTATTCAGTTATTAATAATTAACACACAGACGCATTTCTTTATTTGATTTTGAAATAAATAGAACTGAATATTCTGCAGATAAAGTTAAGAATTGAATAAATCTCTTCTTCTAATTCTTGTTAAGATATTTTCGTAGTATCTCAAGTTCTTTCTTAGAAAGAGAATAGATAGATTCGTACATAAGTTTCTTATTAAATTTTAATAGAATTTCGTAATCTTAAAATTGATATTCTGATAACGCAGATGCGTTTTTATTCTTTCTAAATAGATGTTCAAACTCGTTATATTTAGATGAATATTCAGAAGATTTTCTTATTATTTCTGCTAAACACTTATTATTAGATTTCATCTATACTATCTTTATAAATGATACTGTGATCGTGATTCTTTTATAGACGCAGTTAGAAAAACTGATAGTCCGTTATTTCTAACTAATTACTGAGTTGTGAGTTTTCAGTTATGAAATGTTCAGAATAATATTATATTTAATTTCCACGATATCTAACATTATCTTCTCAATATATTATTATATAAATAGATTAAGCGGATAAGTCTCTATCTTAATTCATTCTTGATTCTGCTTTATAAGACTTTTATCTATTAGTGCTAAATAATAGAATTTATTCTTCTCTCGAATTAGCAGACGTGAGTGAGTCACGTACGCTAAAGAAGTGTAGTTTCCGGTGACTTCGGAATTTATTATAATCTTGACTTTTTATTATTCAATATTTTCTTATAAGATTATATATCGTGTATAACTAATATTAATTGCTGCTAGTTTTTAAGACTCGAGATTAGATTCTTTATTAAGTCTCGGGCGCAAAGAATCTTCTCATTTTTTAATTCTTTAAATTAATAGTTTCTGAAATAAATATGTTTCTCTTTTCTAAAGTAATATTTCAATTTATCACACTGAAAGTGTGCATATAACTCATAAGAGATGTGATATTCTTTATCGCAAACCACTCTTATTATCTTTGATTTCTCGAATTTCTAAATTTGCGTTATACTTGCGCTTTAAATCTCTTCGAGATAAGTAAAGATGTTAATCTTATATAAATTGATCGTCTCTTAAAGATTATTATTATAATAATAATGAATTTATTTCTAATTTTAATTCAAATAGCTCTCTATACAATATATTCTTAATCGTAACTTCGATTTAATTCTTTAAGATATCTTCTCGGGTGTATATATCTTGTGCTGATATTATAATTTCAACTCGTAATTTATATCTATACACGATATTAATTCTCAGAATTTAGTGATCATTCTTACATTATCTTTATTATATTTGAGATTGTTTAATACTCGCTTTTAAAATACTTTGAAGATGACACTCAATAATTGTTTCGTCTTCTTCTATCTAAGTTTCTTGAGATATCATTTCGAGCCGTTCTTATCTATTCTATAGATGGCGCATTAATCATTATAATAGACAGTTTAGAATAAGCAGGCGTGAGATGATTCTGTGAGTTTTTGATTGTGAATTTACTCGAGCGATTTAATAACTATTTTTTTCCTCGGTATTTCTACGTTAGCGCAGCTGGCATCTCACGTGTCATCTAGCTTTTCCAGGCGTGATTCCGCTGGTTCATCCGAGATTATATACAGCTGTTATTTATTCGGGCAATTATTAACTCAATATTCGAGTTTCTTATAGTAGAGGCACAAGTTCTTTTTCATTCTCTCTTCTCTCTGAGCTGGAGAGAGTTTGTCTCGACTGAGCTTCTTTCTAAACTTTCTTAAATTTATGACATCTAAGTTTATTTCTCGAGGATATCGATCTTATTTAATCTGATGATTCTCTTTTTTATACTTCTTGAAGATAAATGTTTGGGAGCATTTCTATTCTTTTTCTATCTGTCTCTTGTATAGATGATTGTCTATCTTAATAGATATTATAACTAGATTATTAAGCTCGTCTGATCTTTTAATTCGAGCTAGTTTATCTTTAACTGAATTCTTTAGTCTTAAGTAGTACTTTATTATAAGTGTTATATTATTCTATTTAATTCGAAACGTAACTTATTAGAACTTAAATACGTACTTAGTAACTGAATTGATTTAATAAAGTTTTTGAACCTCTCTCTTAGTTGTTCGTTCTTCGTTTACTTTCTTATACATTCGTCTGATACACTTTTTAAAGTATAGAAAACTAGAGAAAATTCTTTTAGTTTTCTTCTTCTTATCTTCCTCTTTTCTTTTTAAGTGATTTATTAGATGGAATTCGAATTAATCGAAGACTTTATTTTTGAGATAGATAACTGCGAACATTACTTTAGCGTTAGTCGTTATAAGCTATTTCGTGTTGAATTTAATATATATATTAATCTAAATTAGAAAGACTTTAAATTTCTTTTTATTTTCATAAAATATATCTGAGATGTTAACTTTAAGAGAGGCTTAATTTATATCAGCAATATCTTTCTAATTTTGTTTATATTTAAAGTGTGACATATTTACATAAATATTTTTTATTATGATAGAGTGACTGATATTCGTTAATATGATAATTAAAATGTTAGAAACTATCAAGACTAGTTATGATAAGATTCAAGTATTAGAGAATTGTGAATAGAAATCACTATTCTTATATAGAAGAGTTAAAGATAGAATGCAATTAATAATATAAGTTGATTACAAAGAAAGAATAAGATTATGAAACTATAGAATAACGAATATCTTATATAGTCATTACTAATAAGCCGTGCACAGTACTTCTAAATACTCCTCTCAAGCACTCTCGAGCACTTACTTCTAAATACTCCTTTCAATTATTCTCGAGCACTCTTCTTAGCGCTCGGTCTTAGATGTTCTGATTAACCATAGTCCTTCTGATTAGATCTGCTATAGTTCTTCTAATTAGATCTGTCGTAGTCCTAGAAGGCTTGTCGTGAAAGCGGGATTAGTGTCTTGATTGACTGCCGAATCCCGGCGGTTAGCGTCAAGCCTGTCAGCTGTTGTGCTGGAGCTGTAACATCTATTAATACAAATAATTAAGAAGAAAGTGTTCTTTATCTAAGAAATAGAAGCTGAGTCTTTGTTTCAGAAACTGAAATAAAGATTTATAATAATCTTTATTCTCGCAATATTTAACTCTGAAAGATAAATTATGCTCGAGATAAATATATTAGATTATATCATTAATATATGCATAAGTCAATCTAATAACGAAGAACGATTAAGATCTGTCATCTTTTATTTTAGAAAAATGATTTCTGCGAAACTTAATTACAAGATTCACGACAAGAAACTTCTAATTATAATCGTCACATTCGGTGAATAATAAGTATACTTAAAAGGATTTAAATATTCTGTGAAAGTCTACATAGATTATAAAAATCTGCTGTACTTTATCATTATTAAAATATTGAATAGATGTTAAATATAATAATCTAAGCTGTTATTAGTATATAACTTTAAGATATTCTATCGAAAAGAAAACAATAATATTAAAGTTGATATTTTAAGTTGTTAAGCAGATCACGCCCGAGATATTAAACCCGCTCCGCAATCAATTCTATATAAGAACTCAGATAAATTCATAATATATAATCACGTTATAATCACTTCGACATTTCAGATCTCTAATTAAGATTAGAAACGTCGAATTATTAGATCATACTTAAATGATTATTTATTCTGTAAAATTCGAAAGAATCCCGAAAAATATTCAGTCTTCTAATAATAGAATAGCGGACTGATTCTGTATAAGGAACTGATATATATCACGAATCAAGTTAAAGAAATGATTCTTTAATAATATTATGAGAAAATCTCTTATAAGCATTAGAAAATAAAAAAAACTTTAAAATACATTTTCAGATTCTACTATTTTTCCGGAATGAATAAGATAGTTTAATAATGAATTGTTAACTATAATATCTATTAGAAAATAAAGCACTTCTGATATAAATTATATAAAGAGATGCAGTCACTAAAGATATTAAAGAGAGCTTGAAAATTTATAATATTGAACTTTATTATTAAGTTACTTTTATTCAAGAATTTAATGATTAATATCAGCTATAATAGCATTCTAGTTATTATTGATAGATTAACGAAATATACTTACTTCATCAACTATATAAAAGTATTGAACGCCGAAGATTTGATATATACATTTTTGCGAATAATATTCGCGAATCACGATATATTAGCGGAAATTATCTTCAATCAAGATAAATTATTTACTTTTAAGTTCTGAAAGTTATTAATAGATCAACTTAAAATTAAACACAAGCTATTTATAGCTTATTACTTATAAATAGACGAACAAACTGAAAGAATTAATTAAATACTGAAACAATATCTACAATATTACGTGAACTATCGCCAGAACAATTAAATAATACTTCTATTATTAACGCAATTCGCGTATAATAGTGCACCGATAGCAACTGAAGTGTTATCATTTTACGCGAATTATAAATATAAATCCGTTTTATATAGATAGTTAAGAGAAGTGAAACAACTTATATAAAGATCAGTTATCAGCGTACAACTATTAATTAGTCTATATTAAGAATTAATAAGAGATCTTAAGTTTATTAGCTAAAAATCTAGAATCTATTATAACTCTAAAAGAATTGGCAGATTAAATTTTAAAGAGAAGAATCTAGTATATCTATTTCATCGAAATATCAAAATCAAAAGATTCAGTATTAAACTAAATCACACGAAACTTGATTTCTACTTAATTTAAAAAGTCTTAAATAAGTTAATTTATAAACTTAAACTCTTAAATATTATAAGAATTTATTCTATATTTAACATCTTTCTTTTAGAATCTATATTAAAGAACGTTAAACAGACTTTAATTTATCTAAACAATTAGAATTAGAAGTATAAAGTGAAATGAGTGCTAAATAATTAAGAGATTAAAGACAAAACTCACTATTTAATAAAATGATTAGAATATAACACGTTAGAAAACACATAAGAATCAGAAACGAATCTCAACTCTATAATTCTTAAGAATTATTATTGCCGGAATTCTCGATGAAAGAAGAATTAAAGAAGACAGTCAGCTGTGTTATATTAAAAGTAATATTCAAATTCGCATTAATTAATAACTCTTTCTCTTTAAAATATCTCTCTTTTCGGTTAAGCTCGTTTAAAGACTTAATCTTTTGAGTAATTATCTTATTCTAAACCGCCCGAAGAGACTTTATATAAAAGTCTAAACTCATTATTTCCGCAGTATTTTATTAAAGACGAAGAAGAGTTGTCTTTCACGCAGTCTTTAGACGTAGTTTCTTCTATTGCAATCTCTGAAAATCGGTTTTCGAAAAGTTATCGTTATAATGAATATTATAATAAGTATACTTTAAATACTTCGAGACATTTTTGAAGAATATATAGAGATAACTCTATTTAGCGCAGATAAAATACGTAATTATGATTAACACTTCTAATAAGATTATCTTTTCCGTCTGAATTTAATATTATTTATGCGAAGAAGATTTATTAATATAATATAAAAATATAACAAAGAATAAAAGAAATAAAAAAGATAGAAATCTTAGAAACAGATTTAAGTAGCTTAAGAGATTAAGTTAACTCGAGGGGATATAATATTATAGTTTTAGCACAGTAGTTAACAGGCTTAACGCTGATTATTAAGATTTAATAGTTAATTAGAACACTGATCTCGCTTTCGCGATAAGTCTTTTAAAACTACAGTTAATTAGAATACTTAAAATCGAGCGTTAAGAAAAGTGCTTGAGAGTGCTTAAGAGAAGTATTTAGAAGTAAGTGCTTAAGAGTGCTTGAGAGAAGTATTCAGAAATACTGTGCACGACTTATTAATAATAATTATATAAACATTTATTATTTCATAATTTTATAATCTTGTTCTTTCTCTATAGTCAACTTATATTATTAATTACATCTTACTCTTAATTCTTTTATGTGAGAACAGTGATTTCTATTCACAATTTCCTAATATCTGAACCTTACTATAGCTAGTCTTGACAGTTCTTAACATTAATCTATTAGCAATTTTCAAAATTTAAAGATAAAAAGTTTATCTTAATTTGAAATAATCTCTACTAATATATTATAATTTGCGAATATTATTTGTAAAAATGTGTAGATTAGATCTTCTGCATTAAATATCTTTAAATAATTGATAAAATAAGCATACTTAGTCAATCTATCAGTAATAATTAGAATACTATTATAGCTGATATTTATCATTAAATTCTTGAATAAAAGTAGCTTGATAATAAAGTTTAATATTATAAACTTTCAAGCTCTCTCAGATATTTTTAAAGACTACATCTTCTTATATAATTTATATTAAAAGTATTTTATTTTTTAATAAATATTATAATTAGCTATTTACTATCTAATTATTTTATTCATTTTAAGAAAGTAGTAGAATCTAAAAATATATTTTAGAGTTTTCTCTATTTCTTAATATTTATAAGAAGTTTTCTTGTAATATTATTGAAGAATCATTTTTTTTGTTTAATTTATAATATATATTAGTTCTTTATATAAAATCAGTCTACTATCTTATTTTTAAAAGACTGAATATTTTTCAGAATTTTTTCAAATCTTACAAGATAAATAATTATTTAAATATAATCTCACAATTTGACTTTTCTAATTCTAATCAGAGATCTGAAATATTAAAGTAATTATAATATAATTATATATCATGATTCTATTCACATTCTCACGTAAAATTAATTATGAAGCGATTTGACATCTTAAGCATAATCTATTTAATAACTCAAAATATCAACTTTAATATTATTATTTTCTTTTTGATATAATATCTTAAAGTTATATATTAATAATAACTTAGATTATTATATCTAACATCTATTTAACATCTTAATAATGATGAAGTATAATAGATTTTTATAATCTGTGTAAACTTTCACAAAATACTTAAATCTCTTTAAGTATACTTACTATTTATTAAACATGATAATTATAACTAAAAGTTTCTTATTATAAATCTTATAATTAAGTTCTACTAAAATCATCTTTCTAAAATAGAAGATAATAAGTCTTAATTATTCTTTATTATCAGATTAACTTATACACATATTAATAATATAATCTGATGCATTTATCTTAAGTATAATCTATTTCTCAGAATCAAATATTATAAGAATAAAAGCTATTATAAATTTTTATTTCAGCTTCTAAAATAAAGACTCTATATTAAGAACTGCTAAGACTAATTATAATAAGATTCAGATATCAGAAAATTATAAATAGGAATCACTATTCTTATATAGAAGAATTAAAAGTAAGATGTAATTGATAATATAAGTTGATTATAAAGAAAGAATAAGATTATGAAATTATAAGATAACGAATGTTTATATAATCATTATTAATAAGTTATACACAATACTTTTAAATACTTCTCTCAAGCACTCTTAAGTACTTACTTTTAAATACTTCTTTTAAGCACTCTCAAGCATTTTTTTTGACGCTCGATCTTAAATGTTCTAATTAATTATAGTCTTAGAAGACTTATCGCGAAAGCGGGATTAATATTTTGATTAATTATCGAATTCCGATAATCAGCGTTAAATTTATTAGCTGTTATACTGAAGCTGTAATATTATGCCCTCCCGAGTTAACTTAATCTCTTAAGCTACTTAAATCTATTTCTAAGATTTCTGTTTTTTTTACTTCTTCTATTCTTTATTATGTTTTTGTATTGTATTAGCAAATCTTCTTCGCATGAATGATATTAAGTTCAGACGAAGAAGATAATCTTATTGAGAGTGTTAATTATGATTGCGTGTTCTATCTATATTAAGCGGGATTATCTTTATATATTTTCTAAAGATATCTTAAAGTATTCGAAGTATATTTATTATAATATTTATTATAATAATAACTTTTCGAAAACTAACTTTTAGAGATTGCGATAGAAGAAACTGCGTTTAAAAACTGCGTGAAAGATAACTCTTCTTTATCTTTAATAAAATACTGCGAAGATAGCGAGTCTGAACTCTTATATAAAGTCTTTTTAGGCGGTTTAAAGTAAGATAATTACTTAAAAGATTAAGTCTTTAAATAAGCTTGATCGGAAAGAGAGATATTCTAAGAAGAAAGAATTATTAATCAGTGCGAATTTAAATATTACTTTTAACGCGGCGCAGCTAACTATCTTCTTTGATTCTTCTTTCATTAAGAGTTTTAATGATAATAATTCTTAAGAATTATAAGATTAAGATTCGTTTTTAGTTCTTATATGTTTTCTAACGTATTATATTCTAATTATTTTATTAGATAGTGAGTTTTGTCTTTAATCTCTTAATCATTCAGCACTCATTTTATTTTATACTTCTAATTCTAATTATTTAGATAAATTGAAATCTGTTTAACATTCTTTAATATAGATTTTAGAAGAGAGATATTAAATATAGAATAAGTCCTTATAATATCTGAGAGTTTAAGTTTATAGATTGATTTATCTAAGACTTTCTAAATTAAGTAGAAATTAAGTTTCGTGTGATTTAGTTTAATACTGAGTCTTTTAATTTTGATATTTTGATAAAGTAAATATACTAAGTTTCTCTCTTTAAAATTTAATTTGTCAATTCTCTTAGAGTTATAATAGATCTTAAATCTTTAATTAATAAACTTAAGATCTCTTATTAATTCTTAATGCAGACTGATTAATAGTTATACGCTAATAACTAATCTCTATATAAGTTGTTCTACTTCTCTTAACTATCTATACGAAACGAATTTATATTTATAATTCGCGTAAAATAATAACACTTTAGTTACTGCCGGTGTATTATTATACGCGAATTATGTTAATAATAGAAGTACTACTTAATTGTTCTGACGATAATTTATGTAATATTATAGATATTGTTTTAATATTTAATTAATTCTTTCAGTTTATCCATCTATTTATAAGTGATAAGCTGTGAATAGCTTGTGTTTAATTTCAAGTTGATTTATTAATAACTTTTAGAACTTGAAAGTAAATAGTTTATCTTAATTAAAGATGATTTCCGCTGATATGTTATAATTCGCGAATATCGTTCGCAAAAATGTATATATTAAATCTTCGGCGTTTAATGCTTTTATATAGTTGATGAAGTAAACATACTTTATTAGTCTGTCAGTAATAACTAGAATACTGTTATAGTTGATATTAGTTATTGAATTCTTAAATAAGAATAACTTAATGATGAAGTCTAACATTATAGATTTTCAAGCTCTTTCTGATATCTTTAATAACTGCATCTTTTTATATAATTTATATCGAAAGTGCTTTATTTTCTAATAAATATTATAGTTAATAATTCATTACTAAACTATCTTATTCATTTCGGGAAAATAGTAGAATTTAAAAATGCGTTTTAGAGTTTTTTCTATTCTCTAATACTTATGAGAAGTTTTCTTATAATATTATCGAAGAATTATTTCTTTGACTTAATTCATGATATACATCAGTCTCTTATACAGAATCAGCCCGCTGTTCTGTTATTAAAAGATTAGATATTTTTTGAGATTCTTTTAAATTTCACGGAATAAATAATTATTTAAGTATAATCTAATAATTCGGCGTTTCTAATCTTAATTAAAGATCCGAAATGTTAAAGCGATTATAACGTGATTATATATTATAGATTCGTCTGAGTTCTTACGTAGAATTAATTACGGAGTGAATTTAACATTTTAAATGTAATCTGCTTGGCGGCTCAAAGCATCGACTTTAATATTATCATTTTCTTTTTAATAGAATATCTTAAAGTTATATATTAATAGCAGCTCAGATCATCATATTTAATATCTATTTAACATCTTAATAGTGGTGAAGTACAGTAGATTTTTATAATCTGTGTAAACTTTCACAGAATACTTAAATTCTTTTAAATATACTCGTTATTTATTGAATGCGACAACTATAATTAGAAGTTTCTTGTCGTGAATCTTGTAATTAAGTTCCGCAGAAATCATTTTTCTAAAATAGAAGATAACGAGTCTTAATTATTCTTTATTATCAGATTAACTTATATACATATTAATAATATAGTCTAATACATTTATCTCGAGCACGATTTATCTTTCGGAATTAAATATTGCGAGAATAGAAACTGTTATAAATCTCTGTTTCAGCTTCTGAAATAAAGACTCAGTTTCTATTTCTTAAATAAAGAACACTTCCTTCTTAGTTATTTATATTAATAAGGCGATTATTTTTGAGTAATTCATAATAAATCTTCGATAGAAGTTGGCGAATTTGAGAAATGATTGTAATTCCTTTACTAATATAGATTATAATTATTTGAGTATAACTGTAATCTTGAATTTATCTATCTAAATCTTTATAATTATCAGAATAAATTTAAGAAACTTAATACTTTACTTAGGAAACTCGCATTTTTCGATCTTCACTAATAGATTTTTCGTCTAAAGAGCGCGAAACATCTTTTAAATATGTTTAATATATTATTCTTTAATTTCAGAATATATAAGAATATTATTAAGATAAGCGATATAGAATTAATCTAGATATTTCCTAAGAATATTATTTATTAGAGATTAAAAGAAGATTGAAACGTTTATTAAATTAAAGAGCATAATCAGATACTCGTAATAATTATAATAAGTTCGAAATATCGTTTTTCATTTCTCTTCTTTCTTCATTCTCATCAGATTATACGCTTCCCGTAAGTTAAGCGTTATAAATCACTTAGCTTCACGAATGTGATTGTATAACTCAGAGATGAGAGATAATGCGTAATGATTTTTTATGATTATATTATTCAGTTATTAATAGTTAATATACAAACGCATTTCTCTATTTAACTTTAAAATAAATAGAACTGAATATTTTGTAAATAAAGTTAAGAATTGAATAAATCTCTTCTTTTAATTCTCGTTAAGATATTCTCGTAATATCTTGAGTTCTTTCTCAGAAAGAGAATAGATAGATTTGTATATAAGTTTCTTATTAAGTTCTAATGAAATTTCGTAATTTTAGAATTGATATTCAGATAACGCAGATGCGTTTTTATTCTTTTTAAACAGACGTTCAAACTCGTTATATTTAGATGAATATTCAGAAGGTTTCTCTATTATTTTTATTAAGTATTTATTGTTAAATTTCATTTATACTGCTTTTATAAACAATACTGTGATCATGATTATCTCACAGACGCAGTTAGGAAAACTAATAATTCGCTATTTCTAACTAACTACTGAATTATAAGTTTTTAGTCATGAAATATTTAAAATAATATTATATTTGATTTTCACGATATTTAATATCATTCTCTCGATATATTATTATATGAATAGATTGAGTAAATAAGTCTCTATCTTAACTTATTCTTAATTCTGCTTTATAAGACTTTCGTCTGTTAATATTAAGCGATAGAATTTGTTCTTCTCTTAAGTTAATAAACGTGAGCGAGTTACGTATGCTAAAAAAGCGTAGTTTTCGGTAACTTTAGAATTTATTATGATCTTGATTTTTTGTTGTTCAATATTCTTTTGTAAGATTATATGTCATGTATATTTAGTATTAGTTACTATTAATTTTTAAGACTTGAGATTAGATTCTTTATTATATCTCGGGCGTAAAGAGTCTTCTTATTTTTTGATTCTTCGAGTTAATAATTTCTGAAATAAGTATGTTCTTCTTTTCTAAAGTAATATTTCGATTTATCGCACTGAAAGTGTGTATATAACTTATAAGAAGTGCGATATTCTTTGTCGTAAACCACTCTTATTATCTCTGATTTCTCGAATTCTTAAATTTGTGTTATACTTACGCTTTAAATCTCTTTAAGATAAGTAAAGATATTAATTTTATATAAATTAATCGCTCCTCGAAGATTACTATTCTGATAATAATGAATTTGTTTTTATTTTTAATTTAAACAGTCTTCTATGCGGTATATTCTTAATTATAATTTTGATTTGATTCTTTAAAGTGTTTTCTCGGGTATATATATCTTATACTAATATTGCGATTTCAACTCGCAATTTATATTTATATATAACGCTAATTCTCAGAATTTAATAATTATTTTTATATTATCTTTATTATATTTAAGATTATTTAATATTCGCTTCTGAAGTACTTTAAAGATGACACTTAATAATTATTTTGTCTTCTTCTATTTAGATTTCTTGAGATACTACTTTAAGTTGTTTTTATCTATTTTATAAATAGCGCATTAATTATTATAATAGACAGTTTAGAATAAGCAGACGTGAGATGATTTTGTAAGTTTTTGATTGTGAATCTACCCGAATAATTTAATAACTATTTCTAACACCGATATTTCGATGTTAGCGCAGCTGACATCTTATATATTATTTGATTTGTTCATTCTCTATTCCGCCGATTTTTTTAAGATCGCGTATAACTATTGTTTATTAGAGTAATTATTGACTCGATGTTCAGATTTCTTATAATAAAGATATAAATTTTTCTTTATTTACTTCTCTCGCTAAATCGAAGAGAGCTTATCTTGATTAGATTTCTTTTTAAACTTTCTCTAATTTGTGATATTTAAATCTATTTCTTAAAGATACTGAACTTATTTAAATTAATATTCTCTCTTTTAATACTTACTAGAGATAAATATCTGAGTGCGTTCTTATTCTTTTTCTATCTATCTTTTATATAAATGATTATCTATCTTAATAAATATATTAACTAGACTTTCTAATTCATCTAATCTCTTAATTTGAGTTAGCTCGTTCTTAATCGAATTCTTTAGTTCTAAATAATATTTTATTATGAGCGCTATATCGTCTTACTTAATTCGTAATATAATCTATTAAAATCTGAATATATACTTTATTACTAAGTCAATTTATCAAAGTCTCTAAATTTCTTATTTAGCAGTTTGTTCTTTATTTACTTTTTTATATATTCGTCTAATACATTTCTTAAAGTAAGAATAGCTGACGAAGATTCTTTTTATTTCTTCTTTCTTATCTTCGATCGACTTCTTCAGATAATTTGTTAAGTGAGATTTGAATTAATTAAAGACTTCATCTCTAAGATAAGTGACTGTGAACGTTATTCTGACTTCGGCCGTTCTCAGCTTCTGAATATTGAACTGAATATATATATCTACTTAAGTTAAAAAGATTCGAAATTTCTTTCTATTCTTATAAAACGTGTCAGAAATATTAACTTTTAAGAAGACGTGATCTATATTAATAATTTCTTTTCGGAATTATTCTTATTCAGAATATAATATATTTATCTTAATAAGTTCTATCGTGATAAAGTGACTGATATTCGATGATAGATAGTCAAAATATTAAGAACTGTTAAGACTAGCTATAATAAGATTTAGATATTAGAAGATTGTAAATAGAAATCATTATTCTTATATAAAAGAATTAAGAGTAAGATATAATTGATAATATAAGTTGACTATAGAGAAAGAATAAGATTATAAAATTATAAGATAACGAATGTTTATATAGTCGTTACTAATGAATTATGTATAATGCTTCTGAATGCTTCTCTCGAGCACTCTCGAGCATTTATTTCTAAATGCTTCTCTTGAGCACTCTCGAGCACTTTTCTTAACGCTCGATCTTGAATATTCTGATTAACCGTAATTTCAGAAAGCTTATCGCGAAAGCGGGATCAGTGTTCTGATTGACTGTCGGGTCCCGGCGGTCAGCGTCAAGCCTGTCAGCTACTGTGCTGAAGCTGTAACACTCTGCTTCTATTTCTCAGATAAAGAATACTTTCTTTCTAATTATTTGTGTTAATAAGACAGTTATTTTCGAGTAATCTATAATAAATCTTCAATAAAAGTTGATGAATTCAAGAAATAATTATAATTTCTTTATTAATATAGATTGCAATCACTTAAGTATAGCTGTAATCTTAAATTTGTTTATCTAGATTCTTATGACTATTAGAATAAATTTAAGAAACTTAATACTTTACTTGTGAAACTCATATTTCTTAATCTTTACTAGCAGATTTTTCATCTAAAAAGCGCGAAGTATCTTTTAAATATGTTTAATATATTATTTTTTAATTTCAGAATATATAAGAATGTTATTGAAATAGATGATATAAAACTGATCTAAATATTTTCTAAGAATATTATTTATTAGAGATTAAAAGAATGTTAAGATGTTTATTAATCTAAAAAGCATAATCAGATATTTATAATAATTATAACAAGTTCAAAATGCTATTTTTCATTTCTCTTCTTTCTTTATTCTTATTAGATTATACACTTCTTATAAATCAAGTATTATAAATCACTTAGCTTCATAAATATAATTATATAGCTCAGAAATAAGAAGTAATATATAACAATTTTTTATTGTTATATTATTTAGTTATTAATAGTTGATATATAGACGCATTTCTCTATTTAATTTTAAAACAAATAGAACTAAATATTCTGTAGATGAAGTTGAGAATTAGATAAATTCTTTCTTCTAATTCTTATCAAGATATTCTTATAGAATCTTAAATTCTTTCTTAGAAAGAGAATAGATAGATCTATATATAAGTTTCTTATTAAATTTTAACAGAATCTTGTAATTTTAGAATTGATATTTAGATAATACAGATGCGCTTTTATTCTTAATAAATAAATATTTAAATTTATTATACTTAGATAAATACTCAGAAAATTTCTTTATTATTTCTACTAAGCATCTATTATTAGATTTTATTTATACTATCTTTGTGAACAATATTATAATCGCAATTATTTCATAGACGCAGTTAGAAAAGCTGATAATTTATTATCTTTAGCTAATTACTAGATTATAAGCTTCTAGTTATAGAATATTCAGAATAATATCATATTTAATTTTCATAATATTCAATATCACTTTTTCAGTATGTTATTATATAAACAGATTGAGTGAATAAGTTTCTATCTTAATTCATCTCTAATTTTACTCTATAGAGCTTTTATCTGCTAGTACTATTTAATAGAATTTGTCTTTTTTCTGAGTAAGCAGATAAGAGCGAGTTATATATGCTGAAAAGATGTAATTTTCAATAACTTCAAAATCTATTATAATCTTGATTTTTTGCTATTTAATATATCTCTGCAAGATTATATATTGTATATAACTAGCATTAGTAGCAACTAATTTTTGAGATCTGAGAAGAGATTCTTTATTAGATCTCTAATATAAAAAGTCTTCTTATTTTTTAACTTTTTAAATTAATAGTTTCTAAAATAAGTATATTCTTCTCTTATAAAGTAATATTCTAATTTATCGCACGGAAAATGTGTGTATAACTTATAAAAAGTGTGATACTCTTTGTCACAAACTATTCTTATTATCTCTAACTTCTTAGATTCTTAAATTTGTGTTATACTTGCATTTTAAATCTTTTTAAGATAAATAGAAATATCAATCTTATATAAATTAATTGCTTCTTAAAGATTACTACTCTAATAATAATAAATCTATTTCTAATTTTAATCTGAACAGCTTTCTATATAATATATTCTTAATCATAATTTTAACTTAACTTTTTAAAACATCTTTTTGAATGCATATATTTTATGCTAATATTAGAATTTCAACTTGCAATCTATATCTATATATAATACTAATTCTCAAAACTTAGTAATTATTTTCACATAATTCTTATTATATTTAAGATAACTTAATACTCGCTTTTAGAATATTTTGAAGATAGCGCTTAATAATTATTTCACTTTCTTCTATCTAGATTTCTTGGAATATTATTCTAAGTTATCTTTATCTGATTTATAAATGACGCACTAATTATTATAATAAATAGTTCAGAATAAATAGATATGAGATGATTCTTAAGTTTTCTAATTATAAATCTATCTAAGTAGTTTGATAATTATTTCTGATATTAATATTCTAATATTCACACAGCTGATATTTTACGTGTTATCTAACTTCTCTATTATTAATTCTCTAGAGATTGCATGCAACTATTGCTTATTTAAGCAATTATTAGCTTAATATTCAAATTTTTCACAATAGAAATATAAGTTCTTTTTCATTCTCTCTTCTTACTAAGCTAGAGAGAGTTTATTTTGCTGAAATCTTTTTCTAAATTTTCTTTAATTTGTGATATTTAAATTCATTTCTCAGAAATATCAATTTTGTTTAGATTGATATTCTATCTTCTAATATTTGCCGGAAATAAATATTTAAGAGTGTTCTTATTCTCTTTTTATTTATCTCTTGTACAGATAATTATCTATCTTAATAATTATATTAACTAGACTTTCTAGTTCATCTAATCTTTTAATTTGAACTAGTTTATCTTTAACTGAGTTCTTTAATTCTAAATAGTATTTTATTATAAGTGCCGCGTTATCTCACTTAATTCTTAACATAATTTATTGAAACTTGAAGATATATTTTATTACTAAGTCTATTTATTAGAGTTTCTAAACTTCTTATTTAGCTATTTATTTTTTGTTCACTCTCTTATATACTTATTAGATATACTTCTTAAAATAAGTATAACTAAAGAAGATCTTTTTAATCTCAATCTTTTTATTCTTCACAAACTTCTTCAAGTAATTTGTTAGATAGAATTTAAACTAATCAAAAACTTTATTTCTGAGATAAGTGACTGTAAATATTATCTTAACTTTAGTGATTCTCAGCTTCTAAGTATTAAATTAAATATATATATCAATTTAAGTCAAGAAAGCTCTAAGCTTTTTTCTATCTCTATAAAATATATCGGGAGTATTAATCTTGAGAGAGATATAATCTATATCAGCAATATCTTTCTAAAATAATTTATATTTAGAGTGTGACATGTTTATGTTAATAAGATTTATTGTGATAGAGTAACTGATATCTGATAATAGATAGTCAAAATGTTAGAAACTGTCAAGTCTAATTATAGTAAGATTTAGATATTAGAGAATTATAAATAGAAATTACTATTCTTATATAGAAGAGTTAAAGATAGAGTGCAATTAATAATATAAGTTAATTACAAAAGAAGAGATTATAAATCTAAAAGATAAATATTTGTTTATATAGTTATTAGTTGTGATCTGTGTTCTATACTTCTAAGTGCTTCTCTCAAGCACTCTTAAACACTTGCTTCTAAGTACTTTTATTAAGCATTTTTAAGCACTTCTCTTAATATTTAGTCTATAATCATTCTTGTTAATTACAATTATAAAGAACAAGTCTGCCGTAATCTTATAAGATAACGTGCGTAGATGAGACTCATTTCTTGACTCACTGCCGAGTCTCGGCAATTAGTGTCAAGTCTGTTGATTACTGATTTCTTACTGTAACAAATTTAAGAGTATAATTATATAAGATATACTTAATAATTGTGATTTATTAAGAGTTATTAAACTGTAAAATTACTAAATAGTTTAAAGAAGAATTATAAGCTATAAATTAATCTATTATTTAATTTATTCGGAAGTCTATTTTATTTATATTATAAATATCTTCTATTTTAATATTATATTAACTTTATAACTCTTTAAATATAATAAAAAAGATCTTTATAATAGTAGAATTAAGCGCAGATAGTTGCTTAATATTTATGAGTTGAGATCTGCTTATTCGGAGGCCTGAGTGTTAAGAAATAAAATGAGAGATATAGTTTTTGCCCAATAATCTGAAATCCTCTTTATTGTGTAGGATCTCATGCGTAAAACGGCGGATTTTAGAGTAATCTGGGCAGAGATTCTGCCGCTGTAGATCTTAAATCTATTAAATCAATGTTCTTTCCTCTTATAGAGACAGGCGTTAAGTGCTGCGATCAGCATTTACGCGTGGGTGTTGGTCTCCGCGTCGGTAAGCCAATGTCGATTTTGACACGCCAAATTTGACAGCCGCCTGGCGAATTGAGCTCGAAGAGTCTATATCTAGACTATTCAAGGCCTGTTAAATAGATTGCTCTTGATTCGAAGCCATTTAGAGCTATATTCGTCGAGTTCTGAGCGTTTGAAAATAGAGGGTGGTTGGGTGGGT
>JAABUK010004486.1_pt1 | contig 22604 bp, 24 predicted proteins | sample 5559141 | NCBI WGS metagenome assembly JAABUK01 (sample SAMN10711869, study PRJNA513367) | rock metagenome | isolation source: Antarctica rocks | place: Antarctica: Victoria Land, Pudding Butte nord | collected 2016-01-03
TATAAATAAACTTATAAAGTATATAATTATAATCTTATATAAAGAAACCTATAAGGTAAATTAGCTTAGATTTCTATTATAAGATTCCTATTATTAGAGATTATAATATACTAGAATTAATAATATTAGCTAGAGATAGGCTCTTTACTTGAAATTATTAAAAGATTTTAATTATATTGATTAGAATTAAACTATAGATATTAACTACGTATTATCTATAAATAGATAGTCTAGATGGCCTCTATGAAGTTGAGTATTTTCCTCCTCGTATTCGCCGTAGTATAGGAAGTTCAGTATGGCGGCGATGCTGTCGGAGGACTGGTCGGGTAGTATGAGAGCGTGTGGATCGTGGTCAATGGGAAGGTTGCGTGCGCAGAGTATGCCAGCTATCGATACGTCATCTAAGGCAAGCTTGACCTTGGCCGACATTGCTGTGAGTGTTATGCGGTGTAATTGATGGCCTTTGCATTCTCGATCGAAAATCGTGAGGTCCAGGCAATGTGCTACGACCAAGCAAGACTTGGCAATATCCACGACTACTTCCTCGATGGATTTATGTATTACTGTCTAGCATAGTAATTGCCCTCCTCATCAGTCTATCATGTGTAATATACTTTGCTCTCGCTCTCTTCATCGACCTAATAATACCTGCGCCCCAACGGCACGGTATGCTGCCGTCGGCGGACACGACCTTTTAGCAGCGCATCCCCTACACCTAAGAGACCTCGACGTTGGAGGTTTGCGCGTCAACTTTCGTCTCCCGACTCCTACAATCCTCTTCCTCTATCGCCATCCGACACATTAAAAACATTGTCGCCGCCTCTACTATCACCGTCCCCGAAGCCGAACATGCCTCCCCTGCGGCAGGCGTTGCGACGTAGGCGAGCCGTTCCGTTGCCGCCCTCGCCTGAGCAAGTGCCGACGTCAGCCTAATCTGAATTAGAAGAGATACGGCATGATATTAGCCGGTTGAAAGAGGTGGTATCTGCCTTATGTGAGCTGGTCGTTGGTCTGAATGATGATATAGGTACCTTCGGTGGTAACGCGGACTGGATCATTCGGTCTACTGTCTAGACTCGGAAGCAAGGGGACGGTACCTCAGATAATATGGAATTATAGGGTGCGATCGGTAGACTAAATGAGGTGGGAGCTGCTTTACAAGAGCAGGTCATAGATTCAAGAGATAAGTCCGGTCTAGCTGGGGGAATAGCCGATTGGACTGTTCGCTGTATTAATTTACTATAGGAGAGCGAGATTATAGGTATAGTCTTGTCTCATCGGAGCTGATTGTATTTACATGCTCTCCTTGCTCATATCTCTTCCAACTTTGATTAATTGTAATTGGATTTCCCGAGCCGTACATACAGTATCCCGTTCTCTCCCTCTACATATCACCAATGTTGGGTCAGCATTCAACGGACTGTGCATTCTGAAGTTCAATGACAAGCTGATGAGAATGTACGATGGTTGAATAGTGAAGATAATTGAAAAACCATTTGCATTCAATTGACGATTCACCTGAAAAGCATGAGTCATTCCTTCAAGAAGCTGAAGAACGTTCGATGAAGCAATCAACGATGAAGCAATAACTCTTCTCCCAACGACATAAATACCACGCCTTCCCCATAATCCTTACGTCTTAACTGTTGGTGGTCAGCCACTGCATGACTGTCGCCTACCTTCGAAATATGTGCGAAGTTTCCTCTTGCTACTTATATATAAAGCAACCATGTTTGGTAGAGCTTCATCAGATACAAGTCTGTCTCTAGATTATGGAAAGCGCATCCTCGATCTGTATTAGAACCAGGCCGGCTTTTCCCTTTGGTTCCAAGTGATCGGTAATCTCAGGCAGCAATATATTCGTCATCTCGCTCACAAAGCACAGTAGAGATATATGAATGTATCTTCGTCATCTTTTCCTTTTTCTTCTATAAATATAAATACCATGGGAAGCTTGCCACATGGCTCGCCGACAACCCGTCAAGCGGGAAGTTACGCAGCAGCCAGCTACCGTCACGCAAGATAGCTTCGCTGCTAGTGGTGAAAACCACATCCAACAAGATCAACCAATCAGCACAGGGAAGACGATCCTTATCGACGACAGCTCTGACGTGACCATGACAGACAGCCTCGTGGATGAAGGTTATCAGACAGGGCAGGGGAATCAGAAACCTTGTTAGTCTTGATCCTTGATTCAACGCTTGAGGCCGAGCAATGACTCAGTGTATTCATAGCTCATATCACTCCGACGATCGCTCAGGGATCGTCTACGATGAGCTCTTTAGATGCAGACAATGGCTTGCAAATTCTGGGTCGAGGAGTGAAGGAGCTTGTTCAGGCTGTTTGAGCGCTGCGTCATCTTGGTGTGGAGGATTTGGATTTACCACTTCCAAAGATAGTCGTGGTTGGCGATCAAAGCACGGGAACATGTACAACAAGTCAGATGGCGAAATGTGCAACGTCGTTGCCACCAACCGCCCCACGTACGCATCCAGGCCAGGTCGCACTGGGAGATCATTCCACAACAGCGACGAAAAAGATAACGCTAGATGGGTCTCCGAGTTCAATGAACCCCACTGGACCCGCGGAAGAAACCAAAGGCCAGGCCGTTGTCAATTCCGAAGATCTAACGCCCACAAAGTCGTTGCCATCCCCCACCTCATATACGCCTCCTGGCCAGGGAAACTCTACTGGGCCTGCCAAAGAGACCGAAGGCCAGGCCATAAACAGCCACAAGCATGGGAGTAATAAAGACATGGAGAGCGGGACTGGCGGGAAAACGCGATCGATCTGACGAAAGATAACGGAACGGACAATCAGGCAGGAGCAGGTCACAATGAGGACTCAGCACTTATCCAAAAAATCCGTGATGGCTTTGTCGCCTCCCAGGCAGCGTATGACGAGAAGGCTGCTCAACGTAAAAAGGCTGCTCAAGGTACAGATGTCGTGGACCCTTCCACAAAGCAAGGAAGCAGTAATGAAAATGGTGCAGACGAAGAAGAAACTGTCAAGAGAGACCTAGATGATGCTGTGAGGGAGTAAGTCATGTACTAATCGCATGTACTGGAACTAACGAACCACATCAATTTGTTACGCACATGGGCAAGCGGGGCGCCAGAACATCTATTTCGGGATGATGGAAGATGGGACGACCTCTGCGAGCTTTTTCTTCTGGACACCGTGCGTGACCGTGGGACTGGACGCAGGGTCAAAATTGATGGCATGAAGACGAATTTCTATCCATTCCAGATTTTCGGTGTCTTCGTCATATGCGAAATGGAACTCTTCCAGAACGGCGGATACCTGGCGGATGATCCGGGACTTGGAAAGATATTGCCCACCGCTATAGATGGAACGGATAACTAACAAGGGTTACAGACCATCATAGCTCTCGGGGTAGTCGCCTTGAATCGGGTGCTCGTGTTGAGCCACAAAAGCGTCAAAGCGGCCAGGAAAGAGAAGAGATATGATCTACATCTTGAAGAGGGAACAGCGCAAAAACCACAGCCACTCAACGCATGATGCCCATCCAAAAACCCCTACGGTATACAATGCACGTGTATCGACTCTGGAGTATCTAAAAAGCTAGTGCCGAGCTACGGCCCCAACCTCTTCCTTCCGTCCGCAGGTTTGCTGTCCCATTGGTTGATACATGCCACGAGGGAACTAGACACGGAGGCAGAAGGTTGCGAATGGAAATTCCGTCAGGCTTATTGCGATACCAAATACAAAAAACATGCAATAAAACTGAGCAAAGAGGACCGCGACGATCTAACAAGGGCAGAACAAGCTCCATATTTCAGTATAACGAACGACCAGTCGATGCTGCTTTGCTTTACAACGTCAACCTCATATGATCGTCAAGTAGAGAAGGAGTTGTCGACTCATTACGCCGCAGAATATAGAGGCAGGAAGTTGGTACATAATGAGAGATGGGAGCGTTGGCCTATAGGATGGGACCGGATCATGATAGACGAAGTGCATCGGGAGCACAACGAGAGTTCCGGCACGATTAGTAGGCTTCGGAGAATCAACGGCGACATGCAAGATCGGATACCTTGAAAACTCTTTCTTAGCGGGACTCCGTTCGAATCATTACTAGGACATATGTCAGGCTGGGTCAAGACGATTGAGGACGAGACATAGACGTTACCTCCCGATACACCAGGCTACTCTCGTATGCATGATCAGCGACAGAAGCTGAGGTTCTGCACGAGAGACGCACTCCTTGAGCTAGGCAAAAGACACGAGAGCCTCGTAAAGGCCATGATAGCAGAGGCGGATGACAAAGAGGGACGTGAAGAGCATGGGAAGCGTCTAACCACTGTTGTTCAAACACTCTGGCTGCGACGCACGACAGACTCGACCTTTTTCGGCTATGATCTAGTTGAGATCCCCCCCAACAATTATTTCGACTGCCTTTTGACATACCCGGATCGATACAAGTCGATAAACTTCGAAGTATTCCAGCAATTGACTCGGAAAGTTAGCGAATCATTCTAGCAGAGTGTCGTCGAATATGAAAAGGAAAAGAGGCTCAGAAAACCAGGGATAGCGATAACCTCTTGGCTGCAAGCCGCACGTCGCGCCAGGATTCTGTCATCATTTCCCGAGCTGGTCCTCCAGGAGAAGACGAAGAACCTTACATTAACGCTGGAAGAAATACAAAAGGATAAATGGATCAAGATCAAGAAAGGCAAGCTGTATGAATTGAAACAGAAGGACTCACCCTACGAAGTCACGATTGAATAAGTCGCCGGAATACAGAATTGCGTCAAATTGCGAGCAATATCTATACTCGCCCAACATGAATGGGGGAAGACGGCAAAGATCGTGATTCTAGTAATGAGGCCGGTGCCAGCTCTTATAGTTTACTGGGTGGGTCGATCCAAGAGCGCACCACGTTGCAACTCAAGACCCTAGTAACAAATCTCATATTTACGTCTTGAAAGGCAATCCGCTTATTATGGAAGAGGCCAGTCGCTATGGTTAGCGGGACTATGCCCAAATCACGCCTGAATGAAATTATTACACCCTTTCAGGAGGGCTACGATGGTACTAAGAGTGACTACAATGATGAGGTACCCTAATTCCTTGTCGGAAGCTTCGGTTTACTAAAAGAAGGTCATACTCTGATAGCCGCTAAACATGTCGTCCTCTTTGACACTGAATGGATGGCAATAAATAAAGTGCAAGACATACGCAGGGTGAGTCGCGTTGGTCAAAGAGAGAAGACGGCCATAATCAAACCCGTGAACATGACTTCTCAAATAGAAGAAGCCATTCATGATAGGCAAGGAGCGCGAAGGGCGCTATACAATTTGGTGGAAAGCCCTAAAGACAATTCGCAAAGCGAAGATGGTGGCAAAGAGGACGAGGAGGACCTAGCCGATAACATCATGGACGAAAATGGCAATGTAGTAGGTGGCGACGGTGACAACGATAAGAGCGCTGTGTAACGCTAGGATAGCAGTTTCGTTGAAGGGAGTACGGTCGCAAGATACTAGAGTCATGCGAAGACGTTCATGGAACGCTGTAAGGAATGGCTACACGTTCGATGAACCCATTCCGTGCCGCAAATGTCGCAAAATGCGGATTTCGCACGGCGGAATTTTCCATGCGGGTTCCCGGTTTGCCGATGGAGGGTAAACCCTAGTAGGGGAATCACAGCCGGACTGTGATTTAGTATACGGACAAGCTGTAGCAAAGAAGCAACGCCATAGGACCTGTATCTGCCAGCAGACACGTACACTAAGCTACCACTTTCAACCTTTCATCAATATTGCCTCTAAATCAAGCCACGTACCCCTTTCCATCCTATCTTGTCGTTTCTTGCAAGTTGGTAGTTTTTCTAGCTCATCGAGAAAAGCATGGCCGATAATGGTCTCAGAAAGGATATAGGGAAATGGTTCTAGTGATATATTAGATTTCGTGGCGAGTATTTCAGCCACCGACGCAAGATATGGGCGGCAGGAATGGCCTGGCGTCTTTTGGAGACCGAGGCGGATGAATGTAGAGATCCACTAATTAACTCGTCGCTCCCGATCACGACTGTAGGATCCTGGTATCTTTCATCTGTGACCTGGGTTGTCTTCCTTGGCTGGCTCGAAGTAATATACAGCCTTGTCGATGAGAGTGTCAATCCACCTCGGGTTGATGCGAGACCATATGTAGATGAGTAGAGCTCGTTTTGGAATGTGTAGTGATTTAAACGCTTTGTCGAGGATCTCCTAGGTCTTCCCTGTTATGTTTCCGGTCTCCAGCTCGACGTTGTCAAGAAATGTAAATAAACCCCGTAACTATTGTAGTCTTTCTTCGATCTGTTGATTGAAGTGCTTAGATACCGTTGCATCCTTACTAAGATCGCTTGAGTCACCCTTGAGAATATCAAGGCTCCACGCATGAACGTATGTTACCATCAGCTTCGCCAATAAGTCACTCGTCGATAACTCAACGAGGCGGATCATAGATCCAAGTCCGCAAATCACTCGCCAGTGACCCCCGAAGGAAGTAATCCCTTGTATGGTGACCGAGAGCTCGCAAAGTCGCACAAAAGCTTTAGCTTGGCGGAGCGGTTCCTCTATCGAGCAAAACCATGCCAAGCAGCCTACCGAAGAGAAATGTTGTAATCGAGACCGGACGTCTTCTCCTAAGCCAGGGATCGGATCTCGTGCGTGCCGGATTTCGGCTGGGATCATTGTTGACATGACAAACCCAGCACTGAGGTTCTCAGTATAGCTAAGGAGGTAAGCGACGCTGCACGAGGGAAGCCTCGTCTGCACATCTCCACCAAAAATTCTCCAGGCTCTGCCAATATGGTATATGGTATATGGTGGGGGGTGCAATGCCGCGACGGCAGTCAACTACTTAATATCTAACAGAAGGTTAGTCCGATCACCTAAAGCTCGGAAGAAGAACTTACGGGACACTTGTGGCCCTCCCACCATGTCTCTCATCAACATCACCTCCTCCCTTTTGGCATCCATTAGGCCCCACGATGGTTCGGGCACGAGTGGTTTTCCCAAACTCACCTCGAGGTATCGCAGATTGCCTGGCAGAGGCACGGCCATGGCCGAGAGCTGCTGCGCATGCGGTGGTCGAGGGGGAAGTGGTGGTGCCAGCACGGCCCCTGGAGTTGGCGGCGGAGTCAATGGTTGCTCAGGTCCTGTTCTCGTGAGGGGAATCGGTGCCTGTGCGGGTGCTCCCTGAGGCTGAAGAGTTGGCTTTCTCTCGTAATTGACCTTCGGAGGTTTCTCATCAAACTCCGGGAAACAAAATTCATAGAACGATCCTGACTGGAGTTCCGCGGGTGAATCCATGCCACGATCACTAGAGACGAGGACTTGCGGTCGAGGAGGTCCTACAGCACACTTTGCGGACTGGTGCAGGTGATCAGGCCTTGTAGGTCGAGAGATGTTGTAGGGCTTTGCAACCTTCAGTGTTTTGTCTAGTGTCTTGTTCCGGCTAGGTATGATGGCTTCAGAGGGACTGGATAATTTGTTGGAAGAATTTGTGCGCCTCGAAGGGCGAAACATTGACATGTATGTACGATCGTCGCGAGCCTGGGAGAAGAAATTACCCATGGCAGGAGAAATTCCGATGATTTTCAAAAATGCAAGAGAAGGCCAAGTCACAATCTCAGCTTCAATATGGCCGATGATGAGAAGAACTCTTTTGAGAAGCTTTGATATAGAAGATATCCCAGCCTCCCTGATTATAAGAGGTGGCAGAGAGGTAAACATGGAGCTAAAGCGACACTAACCACGGACCAGACCTTGTCACCTCGGCACGTCCTATGATGCATGAGTTTCAATGTATTTGGCGGCGCCAAAGTCAGGCACACATAAGGACTCAGCCCATACTGCTTTCGTCATTGAAGCGCAACTCAAGGCAACCCTAAGCCCATGATTCTGATATGTAGCCGTCACGCGCCAAGCTTTGAGGTGGGCACAATTGATTCGCTCCGTGCTTCCCTGACTTGACAGGTTCGTGACCAAGGGATTGGACGAGTGTTGAATATAGATAACCAGCATCGCTCGTGACGTTTGGATGTCTGACCTTCCACATCGCGACTATGTGTTTCGTGCTCAGTGTATTGTTTCTGGAGTGCCAGCATAACTTTTATCTAAGTGAGAAATGCTCGCGTGAGGACTATGTCGCCCCAACATGGGTCTACCTCCGGCCCAACAGCAAATGCCAACAACACTGGTGTCGAATGTTGAGTAAGGGTGATCTCTACCTGTCCCGAGGAATGTACGGTATAACGTGCTGTATCAAACAACCGTGAGTCTGTAATTTTGAAGCAGGCGATTAGAGCTGATCGACTACAGTAGCAACAATCAAATGGCATTCATTATATTCTTGGGTTTTGGTCACGTTAGCTTACCTTTTGGGCTCCTACCTACTTTGCTCTCTCTGGTACCTACCCAAGTCGCTGGCCAAGAACGTCAAAGAGAAAGCTGATAGGAGTGACTAGGGGCTTAGGAAATCTTCCCTGATGACCATACCACAACCGGGAGATGAAGGGGAGCTAGTAGAAGGGACGATAGCGACATTCGAGAGAGGTGGCACGCCATACACAGCTGGCACACTGGCACCGGGAAATGACCGAAACGTTCCCACGAGCGACGAGAGAGGGGGCACGCCATACACAGCTGGCACACTGGCACCGGGAGACGACCAAACCGTTACCACGAGCGACGCGAGAGATACAGGAGAAGGTGCCGTACGGGAAAGACCATTCAAACAAATGCATTTGGAAGATGAAACGATATTGGGTTATTCAATCCCCAAAGCGCTGCATTAGGGGCTGATACTCGGTGAGGTCCATGTACGTTAGCTTGCAATGGCGCTTGAAGCCATTATCAATTATGGAGTTCAGAGCAGAGACCCAGCAAGGCAATTTTCTCCAGATCAAGTCCGGCGAGTCGTACATAGCTGCCTTCAAAGCTGCACCAATGACCTTCTCGTATCGCCTCAGATTGATCCGCGTGAGATGTGTGAATCCTGAGAAGCCTACGAAGTTTGATCAGTATCAAGCCCCGTATCGCCTGCATGACAAGAGGCGTCGATTTTAGCAATCGTATCACGTTTGGGACAGCTGACGTTTTGGTAGGCTTTGTGTTATGGCGACGTATGCTGCTAGCTGTGAAATAAGTCCTGAAGCCCATCTCCAACATTAGTGACACCAATCTGCGTTTGTCTGATCCATAAGTAAGTCCGATGGCTTAGTAGCGGCGGGAGAAGCCCCTAATCCACTGATCAGGATCTCAGCAGAAATTCCGCTCTAAATCTTTGGATATAAAGTGCCAAGCCGGCTGCTAAGCACATTCGGACTAGCAGTGATGACGCGATATCCCTCCTCATAATCTCCCGCCTTAGAAGATAACGTTTTCTTTCAGAAATTCCATAATGGAGATATATTCAGTAAATAAACCACGTGCCTACACTTTAAAACAACACCAACCTCCAAATCAGCCACCCCGAAAGCCCTATTTACCCAGAATAAACTATAATCCGTCAACTCCTCATCCTTCCACATCACATCAAGTCAGGCAACACCAATCACAACTTCAAAAACCAGGTCTAAGGCCAACATACCATTCAACTACACCACTCGATTAGATTACGCTAAGGAAGGACTAGAGTCTCTACCGCCTCCTATACCTCACTACTACCTCATGGTCCCTTACCACAAAACAGCTTTTCAGGTATTCGAAGAATACTACAATCAAAAGAAGCAAAATAAGAAGGCAGACAACAAGGACAGTCATTGCCAGCAGACCGTATATCACCTCCTATACCGTTACCAACAAGCTAACAAACGTTACCTCCACCTCCACTCCTACTACCAATCAAAGACACTGTATTACCACTTGCAGCAAAGCAAGACGTGTTATCCCCACCTCCCACAGCCAATATCAAGACACCAGCGATATTGACATAACCAGCGGATCAGGCTGGATCACCTCCTACAATACCGCCACCTATTTCCGGCCCTGGAACATACATGACAATTAACGATCTGTGTATGAGATACGCGCCACTCAAGAAATCCAATACGCCGATCCAAGAGGTTCTCGGCTATTACAAGGGCGATGAAGTTCTATGTCGTGTCTACCATTGCTATCGAAAAGACGTGGAACTAGTGAATCATCATCTCGATGAGTGTATGACTATCTTCGTATAGAGTGACACACAAGGCAAGAGGAGGATCAGCGGATTTCCGCAGATCATGCGATGGTTCTGCCAGCAACAAGGGCTTGACGCCCCTTTCGGCAAGCCATTCCATGACTCAAACGTGCCTGCGGCGACTGCACTTCAGGAGGGCCAAGCAGGTATAGGCTTGTACCTAAATGTAAAGGGGCCTAACTCACAGGATCTTTTTGACCGAAAAAGGCCACATCGATCATAGATTTTCGCGATCATATCAGGATTAGGCGGATGTGTAGCTACAACAAATTGTCTTCGTAATATAGAATGACACTAGGTAGATATTTAACGTTTATTAAATGATCTTGAAAAACCAAACGCCATCTGGCACCTCGTGGATCGGGTACTTGACCTCCGCAAGCCAGCTCGCTCATAATGGTTCTCTCAGCCAAGTGCCATCCCAGGCGCACACGATACCCCCAACTCTCGCATTGCCATCCGGAGCGATCTTCGCAAACAGACTTGGGCTAACATCTATATCCTCAGCCTGGCAACCGACGCATGAATTCACTAATTCGGCGTTTCTGATGGGCAAGACGGGAGAAGCTCACCACTACCTACATAGTAGCCCAAGATGTTGTCTCCGCGGTGGCATTGTCTATACTGATCTTGCTGAAATACTATAGCGACCTTTCGTCAGCTAATGGTCGTCTTGCATAAAAGCCCTCTCCAGTCGCATTCTTCGGTCACATCGAACCATGCTCATTAGACGCCCAGAATCTTCTTCGGGTTCTCATTCGGATTGGCCCCGTTCGCCATCATCTCCAGACTCAATGCCACAGCATCCTTCATCTCAGCGAATATTGCCCCGCATGAGCCGCTGCCGGGGGTGTAGTGGGTCATATCTCCAATATATGCTGCCGCGAGAGGTATAGAGACCGCCAATCCGAATGCGGGTGCGTAAGTTCTCATGATATGCATATAGGACAAGTGCTAGGCTGTTGTGTAGATATTTGACCTTTCCACGTGACCCACAATGACCTTTTTCATATCTTTGAACACGGAATCCATAAAGGGAGTACATATGTTGACGCCGGAAGTGGCACCTCGACCAGCCCAACATTCCTTTGTGTTGCTGACCATGAGAGCCGTGGAAATTAACGAGCCATAAGCCAGGTGGCAGTTGCTTGAATGCTCCAAAGCTCTTGTAGAGACCATTTGGCTGGCAGGCCACGCCTGTCAATCTAAATTAGCCTTAATCGGTATGAGAGGGATGGTGGATAGTGGCGCTGGGAAGAAACATACATCTCGCGTGGTCAAGACCGAATAATGGGTCGAGGGGCGACGAGCTAGGATTGGCCAGCTCCTGTAACATCTGGAATGAATGGTGGCCTTTCCCTTTTCATACCTATGTGACGGTCATCGAATTGGTACGCGAAGGTCTCCGTTGGTTCGTCTCCGCTAACGGCTGCTTAGTTCATCCGGCGACATCTCAAATCATCAACCCTTGTCGCTACAACAAGATTTGGTCACTGTGCTTACACCAGCTCTTTATTGCGGTCCAGTCGCATTATCGTCTCCTCTACCCGAGATCAATAGAGCCGTTGCTGTTGTTTCGAAATGTCTGGAGTAGGCCCGTCCATACCACACCTCACTCAGGATGATTAAGCCGCAAAGACAAGGATATTCTCGCAGACTTAGAGGACTGGCTGTCTCGTGCCGTTTTCGATTCCACGAACAACATATGTATAGACGCTCATCTGAGCGAAAATTGGGACTCGTTATGCGGGATGGACCTTATTAGAGGGGTTAGAGCTTTACTGATGGCAAGGCTTTCAATCAATGAGTTCCTAGTTTACATGGCCCGTCTACCAAATTAGATGAGTTCCAGCCCATGGCCCTTCAAAGCCGTTCGATCCACGAGACCCTCCGAACGCAGAAGCACCACACTCTATGACACCATTACGAGTCATACAAACAAGGACATCCAACGGTCTCAGGGCAGGGTGTAGAACAAAAGAAGAAGGTCCTGCCACTGGCAGTCGGCTGGACAACGTATATCATTACTCCCTGCTGCATGTTCATTATCTACACCAGTGAGCAGTAACCTGTCTCAAGAGGAGACTACCTACCTTGGTGAGCCATGGTGGCTACGTGAGATACATAGTCCAATGGCGAACGCTTATTCATTGCTTTTTTGTTAGTCTAGCATCAACGTCCTCATTAGAGAATACCTACAGGTCTGCTGGTCGCTGGGCACAGATGCCACGTCAGAGAACTTCATTGACTCGTTGCCCGTCACCTGTTGCGCTTCCGTTGGAAAGGTATGCTCTTGACGATAATCAACAGCTCCACTGAGAGTCTGCATCGAGATTTGGATTTTCTTGCCATGCTCTTCATCCTCGTCCTCTTCTTCGCTAGGATCGTCGTCTACCGATTAATCGTTATACTCCCTTCGGCGACCGAAGATCTGGCGACCGAAGATTTGAAAGACCTGGCTGTACATACGACCTGCGACCTTATGTACTGGCTCTTTCTGGACCGTATCCGAGACCTTGATATCCTGTAAGTGACTTATCGCTTGGTTGAGTTTACTGTTAAGCCTGTTCCGCCTTGTAACGCCAGTCAGTTCGACACGGGTTTACCCTACCAGAGCGGTACTCACTGTCGCATCGATATTGCCGGTGAAATAGTAAGTAAGGACCCAAGCCCCCCGTTACCGTCAGCAAGTGCCCTTATCCTTTTCCCGAACCTCGCCATCCTCTCTACCCAATTTGATAGGTCGTTTGGAGAGTCGTGGACGAGTGGCGACTCATTGATAACCTTTACTATTTGTCGCTTCACTGATGTGAGGCTCCGTGGTCTTTATTTGCAATGTAAGTCATAGAGTGCGACAGCGTAAATACGAGCAAGAATCCATTGCCCAGCGCCAAAGCGCTGGGCAATTCGCAGGTGCTCGTAAATTGTTATTATCGTGGTGTGTTCGAAAAGCCTCTCGGGTCGTTAGCTCCACGCATCAATATATGGTCGGAGGTTCCTAGCGATACATATGTCCGACGTTCGAAGCCGTTCTATCGTCGATAGATCCCGCGATTTAGTTGAATTTAGGTGCTTACCCCCAATCTCGGAAGCCAGCTCCTCTCCATTAGACAGCATTCGATCTTTCTTGGAAGCCTCCCCAAGGAGATTTTCACCATTGCTTTTACGTAATGTTGTCTGGAAGCAACCATACGCAAACACCAATGTGATCCAAGCCAGTGATGCCATCCGTATTCAGGTCACTGTCCCGCGGCCATGGAGAGTCCGTGCTGGGGAGTATATTTACATTTGGATACCCGGAGCGAGTTTCTGGTCTCCGTTCCAGAGCCACCCTTTCATGATCAGCTGGTGGGATAATATTAGGGACGGCAGATCTATAACCATATATCTGTTAGTTAAACCTGCGGCAGAGTTTAGCCAGGAGCTTATACGACACGCTGGTAACGGTCCGTTAAAGTCATGGATTGAGGGTCCCTATGATTAGATCAATAATATTAGCGACTATGGCAGCATTATAATTTTTATAAGTAGCATTAGTATAGCTGCCCAGGTTTCCTATATTAAAGAAAATCTACGCGGATATTAAGAGTCTAGAGTACGTACTAAAATTATTCTTCTTATATGGTAACTTAATAAGGAAAGTAAGTTCGTGAAGAAGGTTATCTTTAAAGTTCCAGCTAATCTTATCAGGTAATCAGGGATAGGTCTAAGACTAGATAATTAAGCTCCTTTCTAAAGATTAAGGAGCCTACGTAGGTTTTGCTAATCCCTTAGACTTAATCTATAACGCTGACCTTTAAAAGATTCTTCGGATTGGATTATATATTCTTCGAAACTTCAACGACCAGAATACCTCGTACGGTGATAAGGAGGACTATGGTGACTATCACCGCATCCGGAAGCTTTATGGAAAGCCCGACCTGAATAAGATCATCAGATCAGAGGTTCTTAATAAGCGAGGGCGGCTACTAATCATAAGTGAGGGGGTATAATGCCCGAAGATTCATGATGACGTGTCTTTAGTATCGACCGAAGGTGATATGTAAGACCAGATCCAGCAATCCGCAGGGGAGTACGTGGATAAGGACATAACCTTAATACATCTGGCATTCTAACCACGCGAGAACCGAAGCTATTGGTCGCCAAGGCCGCCCGAAGTAAAGTTTGAAGGCGTGGTATGACAGACGAAAGAGGAACCATGGAGAATATTCATGGCTGGTGATAGGCTTTCAGGGGAAGATCGTTCACAGTCTGAGGTCAATAGAACAGTGATAGCCTTCCAGATCGTGGCTTCAATTATCCTATATGCCATGTCTCGTATTATATACATCGTGATTAAGCTTTGTTCTTTTGGGCGATGCGTATGCTTCTGCGAAGAATAGAAGACGGATTGTTCGGTCTATTATTATCCTGATATCGTCGGTGGAGCGATGTGCTGGAACCTTCAGCGTTGAGTTTCCCGCGGGGCTCTATTTGCCGGCGACTCCTTCTCGGTACACCAGGTGGTTCTGTTGTTACAGTCGCACACGATGGTTACGTCATGTGCCCGAGACTGCGGCGATGAGGAGGAGAACGCTCCGGTATATGGCCAGCTGAGTTGTCCAAAAATTTCGACCTCGCCACAGGAGGATCGCGATATGAGGCCGTTGGAGAGCGTTGGCGTACGGAGTGCTCAGAAATGCTCGACTTTTGGGGAAGGCTGGGCCTGGTAGGCTCGACATTTGGCGTCAGACCCGTGAATTCTGGGTAGACTTGATGGCTGTTGTTGAGCGCCTTGTCGTTTGATGCTATATTTCCAGCGATCGTTGGAAGTTGTCCCTCGACCCACTGCAGCCAAGTGTTCCTTGATTCCCAGTCTTTCTTTGCTGCGGCCACACGCATTTCAAACGACAGCTTTTCTGCTTCATTTGAGTTGGCGCTTTTTATTGCCCTCGCTTTCTATTCCTGAAACTCTAATCTTTGATATTGGAAGAAATAGAACTCCTTCCACTCTTCTAATTTGGTCTGGTCTTGTGCCTGAAATCGTAGGTCCGGTTTCAAATCATGCCTCAACCGTTTCCTATGCCAATAACCTTGAAGTCGTTATTGCAACCGCTGAAAGGCAGATTGGTCCCGTCGGATGTCGTTCTGGTACTCACGAAACATCCTCCATCTTTCGAACTCTTCACGAAGTTGAGCACCTAAGTCGGAAGGGTGACGCAGAGCAGGGTATACTTGTGTATTCATGTCGATGGAGGTTTCAGGTGGCGGGTCCGAGGAAGGCATCCGACTTGTTCTACCACCCATCTGCAGAATTGTATTGTATGCAGCCGCGGCGGCGTGTATATCGCTTCTCTCCATTCTAGAGAGGACGGAGGAGTCGTCGTCTATGGATGTAGACTCAGAGCTGTAACGGGGAGGGACGAATTCATCACATTACTTTAGCTTTCCGCCGCAACAGTATAGAGGGAAATCATACCTCAGTCTCTCCTATAGCTCCGTGGCATCCATAGTATAATTGGTCGTCGTGGTACACGCGATGATCAGGTCCCTTCATAATGATCAGATGTCAACACTGCTTCTGGAGACCAGAGCGTAAGATATACCTAAGTCGTTGGAATCGCAACTCGGTCATGTTATAATCGTCCTTGACAGTTATAGTCCTGTCTCTATGATAGTGTTAATATAGGAAATGCGTGTTGGAGACAGACTACTTACTTCCATGATATAAGACGTTCCATAGTAAGTTCATCCAGGTCCCTAGCTAGTAATCCGGGCATGGCTGTTAGGTACCTTATACGGTCCTTAGTCAACTCCTTCACTACCTAATTTTCTAACCTATTGTTTTAGCTCTTCCAATATCTAATTAGAAAAGAGATCCGCGTACTAGATTCCTATAATCTTATTTATTGTTAGAAACAGGCATTTGGCCCCATTCATACTAGCGCCTTGGCGAGGTAGACTAACAAAATCGTGTTTTCCACTCCATATAACTTACCTCCTTAGAGTATCTATTACATGCTATTCACTACATTGTTTAACATTTATAGACGATCTCTTGTCGTTGAGTACGCTAGTATCTAGATGGATACTAACCTGTAACGACTCGTAAGATGTCAAAGCAGTATAAAGTGTTTTTTAGGTTCGTCAAATTTGATCGGAAATTTATTAAATAGTATTCTCAAAAAGTATACACACTTACGGAACTCACCAAGAAGGATAAAACTCCAGTGCAGACAAAAACAGTAATAGTCATCTGAGACGCTGAAGTAAGCCTTTGTGGATCCTCTAGTGCTCTGTACCTTTCGAGCCAACAAACCGGTTCGTATCAGAATAACAGATGCCTCGGATCCATACAGTGACCTTCTGATTTGGTTGATAGGGTTCCGTGTGTACCCTTCCGCTTTATTAGCTGCCAAGGCTGCCTAGGTGACTGCTTTCGTGTGCTTGTAGTATTACTTTCTCAACCTATGGCATGTTCTTAAATCTAGTTAGCATGGCATAAAGACTACCATTTGACGGTACTTAGAAAAGCACAGGTATGAGAAGAAAATGTGTAGCTTATCTATATCTTGATGCTAAGAGCTAAATTCAGTGCTTATGTTTCTAATTGAAGGATTAAGGTGACAGGTGCGATGTACTCAGCTATTCTGACAACAATGACTGCTGACGCCCTAGTCACAGCCAACAGGCTTCGATCTTCTCATCCAAGCTGCAACGCAAAATGCGAGACACCGGCGAAGCCATGCATTGATACAACAACAAATCTCACAAAAGGAGCTTCTTAACACGAAAATTGAATGATATTGCTTACGTACCAAAACATGGATTATCCAAACGAGAACCCAGGATCAATATCACCGTCTCTTACCCTCACCTGTCATTGGAGTGCTTCATGACCGGGATCCATCTCGATCCCAAAATCTATGTTCCCTAACTTCAAATCTTCGTTGATGAGGCTCGAGAATTTCTTCTTCATGTTATCAAAGGAGCCAACATCATTACGCTGGACAACGCACACGGCATCTTTTTGCGAGGCAGCCAGCTTGAAGAAGATAGTTTTGATCTCTCGGCTACGGGCCAGGTATGCTACTTCGTCAAAGAGCCTTTCAATAGTTTTGCCGATCAAGGAACCTTCTGGCCATTGTAGCAACGTAAGACGACAATTCAGCATTGCGAAGGCAGAGTAACTTATGTGCGGCTGCGTCGTAGGACAGTGGGGCGTGAGGCCTATTTGCTTGGGCTGACAAGCTCCTGGCAGAATACCCCATTGCCCATTGGAAGATGGCATTACGCTTGGTGATCGCTGCATCGAACTCGACGCAAGAGATTTCATGTCCTTTGCCACAGTCTGCAGGGTAGCAGCTTCCTTGAGTGTAGTTGTTCGAGATGCCGAATCTCTGTGTGCAATGCTCTGCTCTATCTTGATACCTGGTAAGATTTCCGCCTTGCTCGTGCAAGATGCAACAGGAGGCAGATTCGTCGTTGTCCCCTTGGGAGCCCGAGAATTGGATAGCCTAGCAGAGCTATGATTGCTTCTACCGCCTTTACGGATTCTTCGACTTCTGTCTGGGTACTTCGCGTTATGTGCTTGGTTCACGTTTTCCTTCCAAAAGAGCTGTATTAGGAGGGCTACAATCCTGTTCGCATATCAATCGCTGTTCCTCGCGTAAGTTCTCCAGGAGATCACGGTGCGTACTTTTCTTCGTCCTTTGGGTATTCGAACACATTTCTAGGCGAAGCATTGTCCCTGGATGGCCAATATACCGTGCCATATGCTCCTCTGTTAAGATAATCTATACTCATACACCGAAGCGCGTCCTGCGTCTTGACCGAGCTCCAGTCAGTAAGATCTTTCCCTGGTATCCCATCAGCCGTCCTGTATATTTTTCGCCAACTGCGAGTCGAGTCTTTGAGGTCTTGCTCTGATCTCTCCTGTAGATCCCCGAAGCCTAAAGCTCGACACAAGTCTTTCACATTGGGAATTCGACTCTGTCATATCCTTTCCTTAAGTATATCAAACATTATCAACAACTAACCACGTTCTTCATTAGAGATAGAATGTATTGGTTGTACGATTACGCGAACTGCGCCTGGCCTGCAAATATATAGGGACAAAAAATGGGAATGCCGACAAGACCCTTCTTGCCAAGGCTATTAGGCAGGTGTGGATGGATTATGACTCAGACTCAAAACATTAGAGGTAATGACCCCTTAAATGCCTACTAGTCAGCCTCGGAAAGCCGAAATCGGCTTCTATTAGCGGATGTGTCGTAGCATTTCTACTGGTGCGGGAGGTTAAATGTTAGCGCCACAGGGATTATATACATGGAAACCCTCCGAACCCTATGGAAAACTGCCGAGACGGTAACTAGTAGACACCGCAAGCAGTGTTCCAGGCCAAGGCGACCGGTTACGTGTAACGTAGTACTTCGTCTTGGGCGTACCTGTTCTTAGCGTGCTAGGAGAAAGTAGTTGGACTACCTTTTTCAAATAGTGAAACGGTCATGTCAATGTAAGGTCATGGGGGCAGTGTTGGAAATCGGAGCAAACAGCCCTCAGCCCCACGCGCTTGGCAGGCTTGGCAACGACACTTCTTGTATCCGTACACCTCTGTTGAAACAAGGTGGTTGAACAACGTGTATGAATACTCTAAGGAGGTAAGATTACATGGAGTGGAAAAAGGCCACTTTGTATTCCAGCGCCAAGCCCTTGCCGTGGCGCTAGTACGAATTGGGGCCAAATGCCTATTTCTAACAACCTCCTAGATAGTTTCGCTCCTTAGTCAACTCCATCACCACCTCATTTCGCAACAGGCAGGACCGCATTACACCTAGCGACCGAACGTGGCAATTGAAAAATAATAAAACCATAACAATTCCCGGTGGATAGACTCAGCTATACGCCGTTAGAAGCTCCCCTAGATGCCCCTACTTTAACGGCAGGTGAGTTCTGCTCGCAATGGCGTCGTCGATCTCTTTGACGTGATTAATATTGAAGAATATGGGGTAATAATCCATCTCTTGAAGAACCGCCTTAAATCAAGTCGATTGACGAGGCCTTTGCGAACAGACCATAAATTGAAGGCGCTAACCTAGTATACTCTAGTTGGTCACGTGCTTGCCCCGTCCTTACTTTGTAAAATCCAATGGTACTACTATTGAAAAGATGTAGGTACATGCTATAGGAGTGGAAAATTGATGCCTTTGGTGGCAGGCTTATTATATCGTTACGACAGCTGGCCTAAGGTCTCGCAGTGCCACAGCCTATGGTCTCCTTGTTTCTGTCCTTGCCCGTATCCTGCTGTCGCCGCAGCGTACGGATCGGAAAGATATGGGATATCCCACGTCCCATCCCACGTGGGACGGTATGGGATCACAATGGTAATATGGGATGGAGGGTCCTTATACCAGACCGAACTTTAGGTATGGGTTCGGGATATCAAGGGATATCCCATTGGGATATTTAGATAAGATAGTAGATTAGATAAGTGATATAAATAATACGTAGCCTGGAAGACCCTATAGAAAAGTAGTAACTACAATAGTTACTACAATTATAGGGTAGTATATATAGGCCTAAACCTATATATTTAAATTTTATATAAGAGTAAAGTATCTAGTCTACTATAATCAGAAATCTAAGCCTAATCAGGCTAAAACTCGTAAAGATATAGATTTCTAAACCTTAAGAGTTTAAGATCCTCCTACCTCTTATATGAAAAATTTATTACTAAGTAGTCTATAATATATACTATCTCTAAGATTAGCTATAGCTAGTACTATATAGCTACTTTATATTAGAAATATAACATATAGTAAAATCCTATATTTATCTCGCTATATCTTTAATAAGCTACTATCTCTTATTTTATTAGAATAGGCCTATAAGGCTATATCCCTTACTTACTAATATAGTATACCTATTTAGTAGTACTATATAGGCTATAAATAGGCTATATAGTTGTAGTCACCTTTGTAGTCATGGATTTTCTAAAAATCCACCTTATATAGGCTATATCTAGTAATATATAGAGTAAGATCCTATCCTAACGGTATTATCCCACGGATATCCTATCCTATGATATAATCCCACGGATTTCCCATATCTTTTACGATGGTATAGGATATTTGAGGTCTGGTCCTATACATCCCGTGATATGGGATCGAGGGGTTATATCCTATACCATCCTATATCTTTCCGAGCCGTACCGCAGCGGGTCTCTCGTTGCCATTACCACTCGCAAATATCCTCCTACAACACCTGATATAAGTTGATCACCTCCCGTTCATGATCCAAGCTCTCCAAAAAAGCCTACCCACCTCCTTATATATACGCTGTGGCTGCTAGTAAGTCCTATCCGCCTGAGTCCGCTCGCTGTGGCTGCCAGTGAGGTCCCTTACCCGCTGGTCAGGTTGCTCCTCACCCGCCTGAGTTCAATCGTTGTGGTAGATTACAGCCACCGTGGAATTTATTTAGGGAACGGATACGTACATACTACTATCCCTTGCGTTCACACCTCTCATTCCTAGGGTTCACACCCCTATTCACTTCCGTTTACACTCCTCCTAATCAGGCAAAGTTCTTCCCTAAAGGAGCCTAGCAGCTGTCGCGAGGGGTAACGCCCGTTTACACCTCTCCTAATTAGGTATCGCTCTATTACGGCGAGGCAGAGATCTGCTACGGAGTTAACATTAAACTTGTGGTGTAGATATCCTACTTTCTCCACGACTTATTTATTGACGATGCTGAAGGCCTTAAATCGTCTATTGCCGTTATATTTTCAAACAAACATCTTTTTGTTAGCTCCTAATCTGATTGGCTCCGCTAAGTACATGTATATCGCGCGGTATTACTCTTAAACCCAGCGTATCGCTGGCGTACCAAGCAGGTACTCTAGCACGACGACGAGGGGGCCCCGCCGTCGCTAATATTATGAATATTATGAATATTAGAAATCTTAGAAATCTTATGAATCTTATGAACGTAAAGCATATCCTCTTCTTCTGCCTAGAACTGCGGGAGTCGAGACTGAACCTGATTAGGGAAGCTGGAACCTACGACTTAAGGGAGATACTAACCGGGCTAAGAGATACTCGTGCGGCGGCCTACTAGCTAATAAAGACTATTAATAATCTTATCCCTTATGTCTTTTATAAACCTGTAATCTATTATACTATAATACTACAAAGTAAGCTTAGTATAATATTATCAATTACTAATAGCTAAGGATCTACGGAATTTATATAATAGTTAGATAATTTCCTTATTATTAGGGATAATAGCTTAATCCTATTTATCATAATACTTTACTATAATTTAGAATATATTATAAATTCAAAGGTTAATCTTATAATATATCTAAGATATCCTTGATTATTATAATATATAGATACTTCTAATTACGAGAACTAGCTAATAATATAGTACTTAGGTTATATTATAGTATTATAGTAATGCTACGAATCTCTTAAGGAGAGAAGGCTAGTAATTAATCTTAGTATATATAGAATAAAGAGTTTAATTTATATATACTATCTAACTTACTAATAACTATATTATTATATATTACCTTTATAAAGAGCTATAGATTATCTTCTACCTATTTTAAGAGTTATAGATTAATATAGATCAATCGTATTAATTTAATACTTTAAACTTAAGTTAGATATCTAATATAAGCCTTAGTAAGTTAATATTAAAAGTAGATACTAAGTATTCAAGTTAGTACTTAATTTGGAATTAAGTATTAACTTGAAGATATAAATTTAAATAACTAAGACTTTTATTTATAATATATTATCAAACATAGTACTATTCTTAGTATTATTAGTACTTTTTTAATCCTTTTTTCTAATAATATTAATAATATTTCTAGTACTATTTCCTAGTAATATATAAAGATAGTATATATTTCTAAGTATTAAGAATAGAATAAAAGGGATTAGTATTAAACCTTTTACTAAAATTAGACTATTCTAAGACTTTTTTAATAGCCCTAATTAGTTATTAATACCTTAGTAATTTAAGTTAATCTAATCAAAATTACTAAGAGATTAAGACGTTTTTAAGTTAATTTTAAGAGTAGGTAGTAAGTATCTAAGTTAATACTAAAAGAGGTACTAAGTATTCACGTTAGTATTAAAAGTTGAAATTAAATTCTAACTTAATAGTTAGTCTAAATTAACAGGAGGAGTCTACCTTTATATAAATAAGAATATAGAAGATTAAGTAAGTTATTAACTTATATTATATATATATACTACTATATACTACTATATAGCCTACTTAATAAACCTTTAATGTTAATATAAGATAATATTTATATAAATTAGGCTAGTTCTTAATAGATATATATCTACTACTATATACTCTTCTATATACTCCTAAGTTCCTTAGATATTAGCTCTAGTATATATACTACCTAAGTTATT
>JAABUK010004488.1_pt1 | contig 22601 bp, 17 predicted proteins | sample 5559141 | NCBI WGS metagenome assembly JAABUK01 (sample SAMN10711869, study PRJNA513367) | rock metagenome | isolation source: Antarctica rocks | place: Antarctica: Victoria Land, Pudding Butte nord | collected 2016-01-03
CATTTTTCTCAAAAAAACCCGGGCTTTTTGTATGATGATCCTCGTGCAGAAACCAAAGCCATTTATGCATTACATACTTGTGCGTGAACCACGCTACCAATTCCATCACGCAAAAGGTGCCTAAAGCAATAAGAATATATATTATCCAATTCATAAAAAAAGTGGTTAACACTCCAAAAAACAGGAGCTCAATAGTTAACAAATGTACTGCGAATTGGTTGTGCCTGAAAAAACTAACAGCTTAAAAACAGTTAAAAACGATGAATTTATCGGGACATAACTCAACATGAAGCTTTGCTTAATTTACAATTTCTTTTCAAAAAAGTATTCCCATAAATTAATTTGAAAAGATTTGAAACCTTTTTTTGTACTTTTCCAAAAGTTATATAATTATCATTTTTAACAATTAACCTGCATTTTTATTTGATATGCACTTAACACAAAGGGAATCCGAAAAGCTTCTTTTATTTCTGGCAGGGGAACTGGCAGAAAAGCGAAAAGCAAGAGGTCTTAAATTAAACTATCCTGAAGCTATTGCACTTATCAGCAGCCGTTTGCAGGAAGCGGCACGTGATGGAAAACCGGTAGCAGAACTAATGTATTACGGAACTACTATTCTTAACAGGGATGACGTAATGGAAGGCATACCCGAAATGATCGCTGAAATACAAATTGAAGCAACATTTCCTGACGGAACAAAATTGGTAACAGTGCACGACCCGATACGCCCCGGCCCTAAAGGGTGAAGAGAGAAGCTTCCCTCTCCTCAAGGAGAGGGATTAAGGGTGAGGTAAATTTCTTATATTTGAAACAAAGAAGATGATATGGAAACAGTGATAGCAAACACCAAAGTAAGTGTGACTGAATTTCGCAAAATGTTGTTTGACGATGACGATAGCTATTATTACGAAATAATTGATGGAGAAATGATACGAAAATCAGCGCCGACACCAATGCACCAGGAAATTTCGCGGAATCTCTTATTTGTGCTTGAAACATATAACAGGCAATATAAAAAAGGCAGTATTTTTTACGCACCTATTGATGTTTACCTTGATGAATACAACAAGCCACAACCAGATTTGGTGTTTGTATCAACAGAAAAGAAAGCCATTATTACCAATGATGGTATTATGGGTATTCCTGATTTAATTGTTGAAATCATTTCTCCCACATCTGTTATAAGAGACCGGATTGAAAAAAAGAATTTATACGAAAGAATGTCGGTGCAGGAGTTTTGGCTTGTAGATCCTCAGTATGAAGCGATAGAAATGTATACATTACAAAACCACCGTTTTGAATTATTGAGTGCAGCTACCGCACTGGAAGGCGAACTTAAATCAGCTTTGTTTGAAGGTCTTACCATTAACCTTAGAGATATATTTTCTGCTGCAGAACTCCCGGCCCTAAAGGGAGAAGAGAAAAATTTATAAAATAACATCAAAGTTGTCTTGCCTCCCTCTCCTAAAGGAGAGGGACTAAGGGTGAGGTGAAAAATAAAACTATGATACCCGGAGAGTACATATTAGCACAAGGCAATATAGAATGTAATGCGGGAAGACAAACAGTAAAAGTTGCTGTGGTAAATACCGGCGACCGCCCCGTTCAGATCGGTTCGCACTTTCATTTTTTTGAAGTAAATAAACAAATGGCCTTTGACCGGGAAAAAGCTTTTGGAATGCGGCTGAATATTGCTGCTGGCACAGCCGTAAGGTTTGAGCCGGGCGAAGAAAAGGAAGTGGAATTGGTATCATTTGGCGGTAGCCGCAAAGTGTATGGCTTTAATAATCTCGCCAACGGAGATACAACTTTACCTGCTTTAAAAGAAGAAGCTCTGTCCAAAGCATTATCACAAAATTTTAAAAACACAACAGCATGAGCTTCTTTATAAACAGGATTAAGTATGCTAATATGTATGGGCCAACAGTGGGTGATAAAGTTCGTCTGGCTGATACTGACCTGATAATAGAAATTGAAAAAGATCATACGGTTTACGGAGATGAAAGCAAGTTTGGCGGAGGTAAAACTATTCGGGATGGAATGGCACAATCATCAACAGCAACACGCAAAGACGGTGTGCTTGATTTTGTAATAACCAGTGTAATGATTATTGACCACCGGGGAATTGTAAAAGCAGATATTGGTATTAAAGACGGAAGAATTGCCGGTATTGGGAAAGCAGGCAATCCGGATACAATGGATGGTGTTGATGAAAACATGGTTATCGGTGCGTCAACCGAAGTGCACGGAGGTGCAGGACTAATTGCTACTGCAGGCGGAATTGATACGCATATTCATTTTATTTGCCCCCAGCAAATTGATCACGCTCTGTTCAGCGGTATTACCACTATGATTGGCGGTGGCACCGGCCCTGCCGACGGCACCAACGCCACTACCGTAACGCCCGGTGCCTGGAACATTCGTAAGATGCTGGAAGCTGCTGATGCCTTTCCCATGAATCTTGGCTTTCTTGGCAAAGGAAATTGTGCCACTGCTGCTCCGCTGGTTGAACAGATTGAAGCCGGTGCCTGCGGGCTTAAAATACATGAAGACTGGGGCTCGACACCTGCAGTAATTGATGCATCGCTAAAAGTGGCAGATGAGTTTGATGTGCAGGTAGCCATACACACAGATACACTAAACGAATCAGGATTTTTAGAAGATACGATCAATGCGATAAACGGAAGGACAATTCATACCTATCATACAGAAGGCGCAGGCGGAGGACACGCTCCTGATATTATAAAAGCGGCCATGTATCCTAATATATTGCCATCTTCCACCAATCCTACGCGTCCTTATACCGTTAATACGATTGATGAACACCTGGATATGCTGATGGTTTGTCATCATCTCGATAAGTCTGTTCCTGAAGATGTTGCCTTTGCCGACAGCCGCATAAGGCCGGAGACAATCGCTGCGGAAGATATTCTGCACGACATGGGCGTTTTCAGCATGATGAGCTCTGACAGCCAGGCGATGGGTCGTGTAGCTGAAGTAATCATACGCACCTGGCAAACAGCAGACAAAATGAAAAAACAAAGAGGATTTTTGCCTGAAGATGAATTAAACGATAACGATAATTTCAGGGTAAAAAGATATATTTCAAAATACACAATTAACCCGGCAATTACGCATGGCATCAGCGAATATATTGGTTCGTTAGAAGCGGGAAAACTTGCTGATATTGTTTTATGGAAACCTGCATTATTTGGTGCAAAACCCGAAATGATTATAAAAGGCGGAATGATAATCGCAAGCAAAATGGGAGACCCTAATGCCTCCATTCCTACACCACAGCCAGTTATTTACAGGCACATGTTCGGCGCTTATGGTAAAGCTTTATTCAATACCTGTGCAACCTTCGTTTCAAAACTTTCCATGGAGAAAAACGTAGTGCAGCAATATGGTTTGCAGAAGATGATTTTGCCGGTAAAAAACTGCAGGAATATAAGTAAGAAAAGCCTTATTCATAATGATGGCACACCTGATATTGAAGTTAATCCTGAAAATTATGAAGTGAGAGTTGATGGGGAGCATATAACGTGTGAACCTTTGTCCGTACTTCCTTTGGCTCAACGGTACTTTTTGTTTTGACCTCATCCTAAATCCTTCTCCAACGGAGAAGGATTTTAAAACCGGAAAGGAATGCAAAAACCTTCGAAACTTTGTGCCTTTGAGCCTTTGTGGCAAAAAATAAAAATGATTATAAAAGAGAAAATAGGAAATCTTAAATTGTTTGATGCAGCAAACCGAAGCATTGATGTTGTTGCAATAGAATGGTACGAAACCAACAAACGTATTTTGCACAAAAAATCAAAATCAGGAAGAGAAATTGTAATGAAGTTTTTGAATGAAGCCCCATCACTGACAGAAGGAGATATTTTATGGCAGGATGAAGAAACTATCATTGCTGTTGAAATACAACCTTGCGAAGTAATTGTACTCCGGCCCTCTTCTATGTATGAAATGGCTGCTGTTTGTTATGAAATTGGTAATAAGCATTTGCCGTTATTTTATGATAATAATGAAATACTGGTTCCTTTTGAAGCGCCATTATTCCGGCTGTTGTCAGCAGCAGGGTATGAGCCTGAAAGACAAAACAGGAAGCTGATGAATGCATTAAAAACAACAGTATTGGCTCACAGCAGTGCAGAAAACAAACAAAGCCTTTTTTCAAAAATTCTTCAGCTTACCACATCATCTCCAGATGCCTGACTCAGCCCTGTTAAGCCTTTTACAACTTTCCGATCCGGCGCTTCCTGTTGGCGGATATTCACATTCGAACGGGCTTGAGACGTATGTGCAGCAAGGCATTGTAAGAGATGCGGCAACAGCCAAAGAATTTATAACCGGAATGCTTTCTCAAAATATTCAATATACTGATGCAGCATTTGTTTTGCTTGCTTATGATGCAGCAAAGCAAAATGATTTTAAAAAAATAGCAGCATTAGATGATGAATGCACTGCCGTAAAGCTGCCCCGGGAAATCAGGCAGGCAAGCCAAAAATTAGGGATGCGGCTGATTAAAATTTTTCAACCTGTTTGTGAAAATGAAATTGCCGGGCAATACAAAGAAGCAATACACCAACAACAAAGTAAAGGTCATTATTGCATAGCTTTTGGTATATATGCAAGTGCCTTACAAATTTCCAAAACCCAGGCGCTTGGTGCAATAAATGCTGTAACTAAAAGTGGTACCAATAATTTTGAAGGCTCTGCATTTATGTATTTCCGTAATAATGCTCTTTCCAGTCCTTATGACATAAGAGGCGTAAAAAGGGAGCAGAATTTCAGTAATTATCAAACAGGCTTTAGTTTGGGCGGCCCTATTATCAAAGACAAACTTCATTTTTTTATTGCTTATGACCGGCAAGATGCAGCTCAACCATTGGTAATTGCAGATATTAAAAGTGCTGATGATGAAGCAAGATTAGGTATCAGAAAAGATACTTTGGATAAACTTCTTAAAATAGCTTCTGATCTGTATGGGGTTAAAGGGCAACAGGTTGGACAGTTTAACCGAAAAACAACTACTAATACAGCCTTTCTTCGTTTAGACTGGCAGGTCAATAAGAAAAATAAACTCACATTAAGAAGTAACACTACGCATTATGTTTCACCTTATAACGATGCTGACAATTCTAATATAAACCTTTTAGAATCCTATAATAACTTTAAGGATGTTTCTACTACCATAATGTTAGGATTGCGTACTTCTATAACGCCCAGATTGACCAACGAGTTTAACGTACAGTACCTGTACTCTTATAAACCAAAAACACCACAAAGTCCAATCCCATATCAAAACATCCCCAGGGCTATTATCAATGTAACCTCACCCTTTCCAACTGCAACAAATGCAGATGCAACACAAACAAGAACTGTTCAATTTGGGGGGCAACGTTTTTCTCCTGAATCAAATTTGATGAAGCAATTACACATAGCTAATACTGCTTATTGGAATACTGAGAAGGTTAATTTTACTTTCGGTACCGATAATATGGTAACTTATATGGATACTTATTTATCCAGCGAGCAAAATGGCAGGTTCTATTTCAACGGTCTCAATGACCTTGCTGCCTTAAAACCTTATCGTTATGCACGTGAAGTTCCTTTACAAGGCCCACCTACCGTACAGCAAACTATTCTTGATATAGCAGTTTTTGCGCAGGCAAATATGAAGCCTCTTGAAAATGTAGACTTTGATTTAGGCATTCGTTACGATGCAACTGCATTTCTCACATCAGGCGAATATAACGCTGTTGTAGATAGAACATTAGGTGTAAGAACTGATGTAAAGCCTCAGGACTGGAATAACATTCAGCCTCGTATGCAGATCACATGGGATATTGCCGGAAAAAGAAAAGACATTGTAAAAATTGGCGGAGGTCTTTTTGCAGCTCAGCCGCACTATTATGCTATGGTAAATAATATTCAGAACAGCGGCACCAAGGTAGGTTCAATTGATGTTTCCGGAGAAAAAGTTCCCACACCAGATTTCAATTCATTTCGTAATGATGTATCTACAATTCCCGGCATACCAGAGGGAGTAAAATATGTATCAACCATAAACGCTGTAAGTAAAGATTTTCAACTTCCAAATACTTTTAAAGCCAATATCAACTACAATCATTTCTTTAGTGAAAAATTAAGAGTTGGCTTTAATGCTATCTATTCCCACACTTCTAAAAATTATGTTTATGTTGATAGAAATTTAGTAGATAATCCTTATTTCAATATAGCAAACGAAGAAAACCGCGGCGTGTTTGTTCCCGCAAATACAATAAATTCCAGGGGGCAGGTAGATTGGCAGAATTCAAGAAAAACTACAGAGGTAGGCCGTGTGCTGGAATTGATATCTCCGGGTGAAGGAAACCAGTTAACGTGGGTAGTTGATGCAAGTGTAAGAGTAGGAAAAGATGGATATGTAAATACAAGTTATACTTACAATACAACAAAAGATAATTCTTCTTATAACTGTTGTGTTGCAAATACCTCAACTGGTTTACCGGTAAAGGATGATCCAAGGAAACTGAATTATTCATATGCGGATGCAAATTTTCGTGATAAGCTTGTTGTCAATGGAGCTACTCCAACGTGGAAAGGATTTCAGTTGGGAACTACCCTGATTGGAATTGGCGGTACCCGTTATTCATTTTTAGTAGGGGGTGGTACCAGTTTAAATGGCGACTTTGTTCTCAACAATGATCTTGCTTATGTTTATGACCCAACCAATCCGAAAACCCCTGAATCAATTAAAAAAGGAATGCTTGATCTTTTAAATAATCCTGACGCTGATAAAAGTATTAAGGATTATATTAATCGGAGCTTAGGTAAAATTGCTGAACGTAACGGCGGTGTCAATCCTTTTTTCACTACTGTGGATCTGCGTTTAATAAAGGCTATTACAACTTTAAAGAAACAAAAAATAGAACTTTCTGCAGACGTTTTCAACTTCATGAATTTACTTAATAAAGAATGGGGAAGAAACAATAACCGTGGTAGTACAAACCTGTTAAATATTAATGGCTTTGACCAAACAACAATGCAATATCAATATGCAGTGCAGAACTTAAGTGCTCGGCAAATAGGTGGAACTCCATGGCGAATTCAACTTGGTGTAAGATACTCATTTCAATAAGAATAGTAAATAAAGTAATATTACAATAACTATTGCTAACATTATTTTAATTAATATATACACATGAATACTGCAATTCAAACAAATAATTCACTGCTTGATAAAGCAGGCATACCTAAACAGCTTGGATGGGGCTATTTAGGCATTATGATATTTATGATGGGCGACGGAGTAGAGCAGGGATGGCTTAGCCCTTATTTATTAGAAAGGGGAATGACCATTCAGCAGTCGGCTCTTCTTTTCACTGTTTATGGGGTTACTATTGCTATATCCTCCTGGTTTTCGGGAGTTTTGGCTGAAGGTTTTGGACCTAAAAAAACGATGTTGGCTGGCTTGCTGCTGTATATTTTAGGTACATGCGGATTTGTAGGTTATGGATTAAACGGACAGCATTATGGCATCATGTTATTTACTTATGCTATACGCGGATTTGGTTATCCGCTTTTTGCTTATTCATTTTTAGTATGGATAACTTATAGAAGCCCCCAACAAAAATTGGGAAGAGCGGTAGGTTGGTTTTGGTTTGTATTTACAGGCGGACTAAACGTTTTTGGCGCTTACTATTCCAGTTGGGCTATTCAGCATATTGGCTATTTAAATACATTATGGAGTTCCATTTTTTGGGTATTAGTAGGAGCTTTTTTTGCGCTTGTATTAAACAGGGATAAGTTTACGTTGAAAGATAAAGCGGACACAGGAAGCAAAGCGCAGGAACTGGTAAAAGGCTTGACCATTGTAAAGGAAGAACCTAAAGTTTTATTGGGAGGAATTGTCAGAATAATCAATACAACGGCGCAATTTGCATTCCCCGTTTTTTTACCTACTTATATGGCATCGTTTGGATTTTCAACAACTGAGTGGTTAACCATTTGGGGAACTATTTTCACCAGCAATATCGTGTTCAATTTAATTTTTGGCTTTGTTGGTGACCAGTTTGGCTGGCGCAATACAGTTATGTGGTTTGGTGGTGTTGGTTGTGCTCTTTCAACCCTTTTGTTTTACTATTCTCCTCAATGGTTTGGAGCTAATTACTGGCTGGTAATGTTGTCAGGCGTTTTATGGGGTGCATTACTTGCAGGCTATGTTCCGCTTACTGCGCTTGTTCCCTCACTTGTAAAAAAAACAAAGGCGCTGCAATGGCTATTTTAAATTTAGGTGCAGGCCTGCCTGTGTTTGTAGGTCCAGCAATAGTTGGACTTTTTATAGGCGCTATAGGTAGCGAAGGTGTGATATGGATACTTGCAGTTCTATATGTAATAAGCGCTGTTTTAACCAGGTTTATTACACTTGCTGATAATGCAAAAACAGCTAACCATGTAAAGCAGGATGTATCCATAGAATCTGTAGCAGGATAGGCGAGAATAGAAGTTTAGGCTTTCAACACATTTGTTCAAAACGGTATTTTAAAATATTAAACTATTCTTTAAAAATTATGTAAGATAAAGTCCTTCTAAACATGCTTATTGTAAAACAATCCTTACATAGTAAATAGCGATTATGAAAATATTGATAACTGCACCATACACCGAAATAGCACAGGCACAATTAATGGAAACAATCGGGGAAATAATTTATAAGCCATGGAAGCCACACGGCCGTGCATATAATGAAGAAGAATTAATCGGGCTGCTGCATCAAACAGGGGCAGAAGCTTTAATAACCGAACATGATGAGGTAACAGAAAAAGTAATCGCATTATATCCTGATTTACAATTTATAGGCGTTTGTCGCGGCACACCTTCCAACGTTGCCGTTAAAACCGCTACAAAAGCCGGCATACCTGTTTTTTATACGCCGGCACGCAATGCTCAGGCTGTTGCAGAAATGTTTGTAGCCAACGTAATTACATTTATGCGTAACACACTTGCCGGTATTGATTGGTTGAAAGGAGGCAACTGGGGTGAGGGCGCTCATACATCCTACCTTCAGTTTAAAGGAAATGAATTGGCTGGTAAAACTATTGGAATGGTGGGATTTGGCGCAGTTGGACAACGTATTGCAAATATGGTTAAAGACTTTCCCTGTCACATTCAATATTATGATCCGTTTATTGAAGACGTAGATGCTGAGTATAAAAAAACAACTATTGAAGATGTTTTTGAAACCAGTGATATTGTATCTATTCACCTGCCTGTTAATCAACATACCAGGGGTATGATCAATAAAAGTTTACTGTCTATAATGAAGCCGGATGCAATTTTTGTAAATACAGCAAGGGCAGTAGTTGTAAACAATAATGACCTGTTAGAAGCTTTAGAGAATAAAAAAATTCGTGGAGCTATCCTTGATGTTTTTGATCATGAACCACCTGGTGAAACGGATCTTAAATTAATAAACCTTCCTAATGTTTTTGCAACACCACACATAGCCGGAGCTACTTTTGAAGTGGAAGACCACCATGCAGAAATTATGAACGAAGCTTTGATGGATTGGTTTGTAAATGAAAGATCGTCTGCCAGGTTATTATTCAATAAAGAAATTCTGACAATTAAGACAGCAGAAAAGTTATAAAATGACAGCAGAAAAAGGATATTTAATAATAGATATTGGTACAGGTAATGTTCGTGTAGCTATTACTAACCAGAGCGGCGAGGTGTTGCACCTGGAACGTGATAATGTTCGGTATATAAAAGATGAATTGTATCCTGATGCAGTTTCCTTCAAACCTGATGAATTGTGGGGACAGATCATTACAATGGCTAAAAAAGCTATTCAACATTTACCTGAAGTCTCTATACAGGCTATCACTGCTTCAAGCCAGAGGGAAGGAATTGTTTTAATAGATGCTGATGGAAAATCATTGATCGGGCTTTCCAACCATGATCACCGGGGTCGCGAGTGGGAAGACATTGTAGAAGATAAGCACTTTGTTTATATCGCAACTGGCCGGTTTCCAACTTCTCTTTTTTCAGCTTTAAAATTGATTGGTATAAAAAACCGACGTCCTGAAATTTATAACCGATCTTCAAAAATGCTGAGCATTAGTGACTGGGCTCAGTACCAGTTATGCGGCATTGAAGGTTACGAGCATTCACAGGCATCAGAAACCTTATTATATAATGTAGCCAAAAAAAGCTGGTCAACAGAGCTATGTGAAATTTTTGGTATAGACGCCGGTGTCCTTCCTCCACTTCAATCTTCAGGATCGATATTAGGCAAAGTCTTGCCTAAATATGCAGAAAGATTAAACCTTCATCCTGATACTGTTGTCGTGGTTGGTGGAGCTGATACTCAACTAGCTATTAAAAGCACCCAACCTTCCGTTGATGATATTGTAATTGTTTCCGGTACAACTACACCCATTGCTAAAATTGTAGGAGATTATATAACAGACGACCAGCAGCGCACCTGGACCAATCGTCATATTGATGCTGATAATTTTATTTTAGAAGCAAATGCAGGCGTTACCGGTTTGAATTACCAGCGATTAAAAGAAATTTTTTATCCAAACGAAAGTTATGATATTATTGAAAAAGAGTTGGCAGAAAGTACCAAATCCCAATGTGTAGCTTCATTAGGTTCTTTGGTTGCAGAAGAAAAATCACCCATTACAAAAGGTGGATTTATATTTAGTACCCCTGTCTCTCATGAATTAACCCGTGCAGGTTTTGTTCGTGCTACTTTATGGGATATAGCATGCTCTATTAAAGAAAATCTTGAAATTTTGTGTAATGTAAGTGGTAGTTCTCCTGATTTTGTTTGGGCTTGTGGTGGTGGCTTTCAAAGTAAATTGCTCAGGCAATTTATTGCTGATTTAACAGGTAAAAAAGTATTGATCAGGGAAGGGTACCAGCAATCTTCTGCAGTCGGTGCCGCCCTGATTTGTAATGAAGCATTAGGCATAAAAACAGAACTTGAAACTGCGGTAGAAGAAGTTCTTCCTGAAGCTGACAAGACTGAAAATGCATTGTATAAAGAGTGGAAAGATGTGCGAAACGGTTTTAAGCAAAGCGTGATGGAGGACGTGATATGACAGCTCCATTTTTCTTAGGAATAGATGTTGGTACGCAAGGAGCCCGTGTAGTATTAATTGATGTGAAGGGAAATATGATTGCGGGTGCCGAAGAAGATTTTCCTTTGAGTAACCAATCACGTGAAGAACAATCGCCCGATGAGTGGTGGCAAGCCTGTCTGCGTTCTTTAAAAAAACTTATTGATGATGCAAGAACAATAGTTGATCTGAAAGATATTAAAGCTGTATCTGTAACCTCTACTTCCGGAACCGTTATTCCGCTTGATGCCCATAATGAACCATTGCATAATGCTATTATGTATAGTGATAAACGTTCTGCAGAGGAAGGCGCTTTGTGCAGGGAAATGGCTTTACAATTTAATAATATTGGTTATACCGGCTTTAACAGTTCAAGCGGCCTCTCTAAAATGGTTTGGTTCGTAAATAATTTTCCTGCAAAGGCAGAGAAGATAAACAAGTGGATTCACGCTGCAGATTATATTATAGGAAAGTTAAGTGGCAAATGTGCAATTACTGATTTTACCAATGCGCTTAAATCAGGATTTGATTTGCAGCGAAATGAATGGCCGGAATATTTATATAAAAAGCTTCCATTAAAAAAAGAATGGTTACCTGAGGTTGTGCCATCAGGAACTCCTGTTGGCACAATAAGTCCTATAGTAGCATCACAACTTGGTTTAGAAGAAAACATACAGGTTGTAGCAGGTATGACAGATGGTTGTGCTTCGCAAGTTGCTTCAGGAGCAGTAAACCCTGGCGACTGGAACACAACAATTGGTACTACATTGGTAGTAAAAGGTGTTACGAAGGAAGAAATAAAAGATCCTGAAGAGAGGCTTTACAGTCATCGCCATCCTGGGGGCTATTGGATGCCTGGCGGAGCCAGTAATATTGGTGCAGATTGGGTAACGAAAGATTTTAAAGATGACTTTACAGATTTAAATGAACAGGCTAAGCAATTAATTCCTACAGGGAGATTGGCTTACCCTCTTCGCCAGAATGGCGAACGTTTTCCATTTATTGCTCCGGATGCACAGGGGTTTGAGGAGGAAGGAATGTCGAGAGCAGATCGCTTTGCTGCAAGTATGGAAGGGGTTGCTTATGTAGAACGTTATGCTTACGAAATGATAGAAAATCTTTGCGGTGAAAAAGTGAAAGTTGTTTATACAGCGGGAGGGGGAAGCAATAGCGATGTATGGCTTATCATTCGCAGCAATGTTTTGAATTTGCCTGTTTTTAAAATGAAGTATGTAACAGGCGCAGTCGGAGCAGCAATACTCGCTGCATCTAAAACATACTTTACTAATGTAATAGAAGCAACAAAGGCATTAACACAAACTGAAAAGGAGATACATCCACAAAAAGAATTGGTAGAAAAGTATAATACAATCTATCACCGGTTCTTGCAGGTGTTACAGGAGAAAGGATACATAAAAAATGAAGCATATGCTTAATGTCTATTTATTACGGCACGGACAAACAGCCTGGAATGCAGATGGAAACAGGTATTGTGGACGTACTGATCTTTCATTAACCGAAAAAGGAATTAAACAGGCACAAACAGTATATGAGCAACTGAAAAACTATTCATTTGATGCTGTCTATTCTTCACCTTTACAACGTGCTTTTAGAACGGCGCAAATTGCAAGCGGCGAAAAAGAGGTGATTAAAGATCATCGTTTAATTGAAGCGGATTTTGGTAACTGGGAAGGAAAACCTAAAGAGCAGTTCATTAAAGAAGATGAAGAGCTATGGAATAACTGGAGCACAGACCCTTCTGTAACAAAAGCAGGTGGAACAGGTGAAACTGCACAGGAGATAGTAGATCGTGTAGATGATTTTTTTACTTCTATACTTCATCAACATAAAACAGCTAATGTTTTAGTGGTTGCTCATAACGGCGTTAACCGTTTTTATCTTGCATATAAACTCGGAATGAATTTAAAGGATTACCGGAAGCTTATGCAGGAAAATTCAACAGTCAGTATGTTTCAATTAGATGAAGAGGGAGAACTTACACTATTGCATTTGAATAGTAAATTATAAATCAATGTTGTTTACTTAATGTCATTAACTTAGGCAAATCCCACCACATCATTTTTTTAATATTCAATAAACAATGCACAATACTCAATATTCAAATGGACCGCAAAGTGGATTGCTTTTCATTGAGAATTGAGAATTGAAAGTTGAGAATTGAGCATTTTTTTTCTTAAGTTAATGACATTGATTGTTTACTTAAAGCTTGTTGTGGTTTTTTGGCGAATAGAAAATTGAAAGTACAAGGGAGTGACGATGGTTAATTAAGAAACAAATGTCTGTAAAAGAAAATTTTCAGCAAACGACGTTGAATTAAATTTTTAGGTTCTATGTCGGATAGTATGGGTAACTATGATTGGTCTGCAATTGCCACGACCTTCAGGTCGTGGATAAAGAATAATAAATAACAGGCTTTAGCCAAAAAACTAAACACAATATACTAAACACCAAAGTATTGATACATTTCACCAGGCGACCAAAAATCGTGAACATTTAATAAGCAAAAAGTTGAAAACAACTCATTTCGAAAGAGTTTGGGCTAAAGCCAATACCTAAATTTTTTATTCAATTCACGACCTGAAGGTCGTGGCAATTTTAGCCACACAAATCGTCATAGAACCAATTTTTATAATACAGTAGATTTAATTTTTGTAAATATTCTAAATATCTTAACAGCTAAATTTTTAAGTAATATATCAGGCGAAGCTTTTCTTTCTTTAAGTAAGTCTGATAAAAATGCAGCAGTAACTAAGTAATGGAGAAATATAAAAGTGCCAAGCTTTTTAATACAACCAAACAAAAGGAACTGATTCGATAACCAAATGTTAGTAATTTAAATTTTTTAAAATATTCTACAGCTTTAAACAGCTTAAACCAGGTAATATATGAAATACACTTCTCTTACTTTATTTTTTTGTGTTTTTGGAATGATTTCTTTTGCGCAAACCTTGCAGCAAATTGAAAAAAAACGTGTAAAGCTTCCTAACGGCTGGAGCCTTACACCTGTTGGTAAAAACCTTCCGCTTGGCGATCTTCCATTAAACATGGCAGTAAGCCGGACAGGAAAATATGTTGCTGTAACAAATAATGGACAAAGCGTACAAAGCATCCAGCTTTTTGATGCCAGGCTGCAAAAACAACTGGATGCAGTAACAATTCCAAAATCGTGGTACGGCCTTTCTTTCAGCAGTAATGAAAAGTATTTATATGCCTCTGGTGGTAACGATAACAGGATTTTGCAATACGAGGTAAGCAATAATAAACTGAAGTTAAATGATAGCCTTGTTCTTGGCACCCCATGGCCTACGAAAATTTCTCCTGCCGGGCTTGTTGCCGACAATAAAAACAATCTTCTTTATGTAGTAACTAAAAATAATAACAGCCTTTACGTTTTTAACCTGTTGACTAAGAAAATTGTTCAGCAATATCAGCTTCCCGCCGAAGCATATGCATGTGTATTATCGCCACTGAAACATCTGTTATATATTACATGCTGGGGTTGTGACAAGCTATTAATTTTTGATACAGATAGTAAAACGTTCAAAGAATCAATTGCATTGGGTGATAATCCTAATGAAATGGTTTTGTCTAAAAACGGACGTTACCTGTATGTGTGCAACGGAAATGAAAATACAGTATCGGTTATTGATCTGAATAAAAATGCAGTGATTGAAACATTGAATACTGCATTGTATGCAGATGCTCCAAATGGTTCTACACCTAATGGTCTTGCATTAAGCGCTGATGAAAAAACAATCTATATAGCTAATGCAACGAATAATTGTCTTGCCGTATTTGACGTATCAAAACCCGGGTTAAGCAAGGCGAAGGGATTTATACCTGCAGGATGGTATCCAACGAGTGTAAAAGTAATTGGAAAAAATATTTGGGTAGCTAATGGTAAAGGTTTTACATCTATGGCTAATCCATTAGGACCAAACCCTTTACGAAAAGCCCAGGCAGTAGGGTATCAAGTTGGTGACAGTACAAAACCTGCAACTGTTCAATATATTGGCGGCCTTTTTAAAGGTAAGCTGAGCATTATTAGCGAGCCTGATGAAAAACAATTGCTTACTTATTCGAAAGCAGTTTATAATAATACGCTTTACACTAAGAAAAAAGAAACAACCGCAGAAGGAAGTAAGAATAATCCTATTCCAATGAAAAAGGGGCAAAAGTCTCCTATAAAGTATGTTTTCTATGTTATTAAAGAAAACCGTACTTATGACCAGGTGCTGGGTGATATACCTGAAGGAAATGGAGATTCGTCACTGGTATTATTTGGAGAAAGCATTACGCCTAACCAGCATGCTTTGGCAAAGGAATTTGTATTGCTGGATAATGTGTATGCCGATGCAGAGGTTAGCGCTGATGGACACAACTGGACAATGGGAGCCTATGCTAATGATTTTGTAGAAAAGACATGGGTAACAAGTTATGGAGGGCGTGGTGGTACTTATCCTGCTGAAGGCAAAGATCCGTTAGGAAATAATAAGGGCGGATTTATTTGGAATGCCTGCAAAAGAAATGGGGTTAGCTATCGTAGTTACGGTGAGTTTGCCGATAACTATAAACCTAATATTGAAGAATTAGAAGGTCATATTTGCCCTTACTTTACCGGCTTTAAATTAGATGTGATGGATACTATAAGGTTTCATCAGTGGAAAAGGGATTTTGATTCTTTGCTTGCCGCCAATTCACTTCCTCAGTTTAACAGTGTAAGAATGGGAAGCGATCATACAGAGGGATTGAAAAAGGGAAGGCCTACACCTTATGCTCATGTAGCCGATAATGATTATGCAGTAGGAATGCTGATTGATTATTTATCAAAGAGCCCAATATGGAAAGAAACAGCCATTTTTATTATTGAAGATGATGCACAAAATGGAGCCGATCACGTAGATGCTCACAGAACCACAGCATACTTGGCAGGTGGTTTTGTAAAGAGACACTTTGTAGATCATACAGCTTATTCGTCTACATCATTACTTAGAACAATAGAGCTTATATTAGGAGTACCTCCTATGACACAGTATGATGCTGCGGCTACTCCTATGTGGCGTTCCTTTGATACTGTTTCAAAACCTTCTACTTTTGTTTTGCGTCGACCAAATGTTAACCTTAATGAAAGAAATGTTGCCGTAAACAAGTGGCAACAAAAATCAGAAAAGTTTGATCTTACTAAAGAAGATGCAGCCCCCGATCTTGAGTTTAATGAAGTATTATGGCATGCAGTGAAAGGAGAATCGCTTCCTTTCCCGGGAGTTAAGAGATCTGCTTTTATTCAAGTTAAAAATGAAAAGGATGATGATTAGTTTTAACCAGGGTATAACTGCTTGAATATTCAATACTATTTAATACTTTTCAATACTATTCAGTAATACCACTGAAAAAGTCAGTAAGAATATATTAAAAAAACAACAACCGGTAATTTATAAAAAACACTCCATAAATCCTGTTGATTAAAACTAAATTAAATAAGATTATGAGAAAGCCGGACATGCTAAAACTCTTATTAAATACTTCATATTTGTGTTAGTCGCTTCGGGTGTTTTTTTTGTACTTATGTTGATGCACAAAAAATAAGTATCAAAAAGTTAAATATTCATGACAGTAAGGACTTGCACGAATATTTTAGTTATTTAGGAAATGATGTTCCGTTAATAAGCGGTCATCGTGGAGGGACAACAAAAGGTTTCCCTGAAAATTGTATCGCTGCATTTGAAAATACTTTACGTTATACTCCTGCTTTTTTTGAAATAGATCCAAGGTTAACTAAAGACAGTGTGATTGTATTAATGCATGATCCTACTTTGGAACGCACTACTAACGGGTCAGGTAAAGTTTCTGATTTTACTGGCAGGAATTGAAAAAACTGAAATTAAAGGATCCTGAAGAAAATATTACTCAATATCGCATTCCAACTTTAGATGAAGTGATAGCATGGAGCAAAGGAAAAACAGTTATTAACCTTGATAGGAAAGATGTTTCCCTCCAAATGACGGCAAATAAAATAAGGGAACATAAGGCTGATGCTAATGTAATGCTGACTGTACCTAATGCAAAAGATACAAAGTTCCATTACAGTAGCTGCAAAATACTTCATTGGACTTTCCATTAGATGTTTTTTCATCTAATACACCAATCATTTTGCAGCTCTGAGTCAATCGTTGATATCTTTCTTATAAGTGTTGTTTACAGCCGGTAACAACTATAACACTTACTATAAAGCAAAAAACAGATGAACTGTTTTATTCATTTTCTTGCAGTTGTATATGCTTTAATACTGTTTTGATTTATACCAAATAGTAAAGTATTGTTGATGTTTATAACACTTCTGACATCGCCGGATAAATGAAAACCAGACTGTTGCTGACAGATGTAACTGAAATTACCCTTTCCATCATTTTTTAGCAGGACACCATAATTAGCATCAAATTTCCCAAATCGTAATCTTGCATGTTTTATGTTGCCACAAAGTAAAACATCTTCATTTCCATCCTCACCTCTTTTTATTGGAGTAATGGTAAACACAGGTGAGAACTGTGATTGCAAGGGTAATTCTTTTTCATGAAATTTGCCATCAACCCCACTTACAAAATAAGCGGTTTTTAAAAAATTTGCCTTCAAATGCCCTGCATTTTTCAACTCATCTTCACTAAAGATTTCATTAATTTTTGCATCTGCATAACTCTTGTAGTCTGTGTAACGGGTTCGCATACTGCTCATTTGGTCAAGTAATTCGTCTCTTGTCACATAAGGATAACTAGTATCTTTTATATAAAAACAAAGAATTGGATCAACCGAACCATTGTCATCAAAATCTTTATAAAACATTTCTGCGGGTTCTTTATCAGTTGCTTTGCATTGGGTATTTAATCCCTCGTTACCTATGATAAGGTCCGGCTTTCCATCATGATTGAAATCCCCTGCAGATATCCTGTTCCACCAGCCACTGTATTGTTTTGAAAAATAGCTGTTTGTTCGGTTTTCGAGCTTTCCATTATTGTTTATGAAAACAGTTACCGGCATCCATTCGCCAACTATTACAAGGTCGTTTTTCTTATCCCCGTTCAAGTCAATCCACGCAGCATCGGTTACCATCCCAATCTTTTGCAGAGACGGTGCTAATAATGCAATCTCATCTTTAAAATGCCCTTTCCCATCATTGATAAGCAAATAGCTTTCAGGCGTTTCAGGATATCTGCCGGGAATTACTCTTCCACCTACGAACAGATCAGGAAATCCATCGCCATTAACATCTGCAGAGCGGACACAACTTTTGCTAACGTGCATTTGAGGTATTGACGCTTTGCTTTTAGTAAAATTACCTTTACCATCATTCAGGTATAAACGGTCCTGCAACAAACTATCGTCGTCGGCGTAATTTTGATAACCCCCGCTTGCAACATATAAATCATTAACACCATCCCCATTTGCATCAAAGAAAATTGCATCTGCATCTTCACATGTTTTATCTGCCTCAAACGCGGGTTGACTTTTTTGAATAAAGCTTTTGTTTTTTTTCTGAAGATATACTGCTCCTGCTTGTCCGCTTCCCCCACCGACGAAGATATCCTCAAGTCCATCACCATTTACATCTCCCTTAATTAAACAAGGGCCTGAAAAAGAAAGGGGGTTTACTAAAAGAGGCTGGCGTTTAAAATCGTTGATTGTATTTTTAGCAGCAATATATTTTATGGGTGCAGCAACTTCATTAAATAAAGCTTGTACTGGTTGTTTCATCAGCTTTATTGTTTTTGTTGCATCTTTTTCCTGAACTGTAAGCAACTGATCCGCCTTTAGGTTTGCAATAAGCTGTTGTTTTCCGCTCAACCAAACAACCTTTAGAGAATCAATTTTATTTTCCTTTCCGAGGCCAAAATGAAGAATGGGTGAAACACTGGATTGAAAACCTCTTGCCGGCATTTGCTCGAGGTATTGTTTTTGTCCATTACTGTAAATAGTAACCGCAGCGCCCAAGCCATCTGTATTCTTCCCGGCTCCTTGCAGCTTTACTTTCAGGTAATGATTTTTCAATTGCTTATTCGCTTCATTCTGGTAAATAAATGCAGGCTGATTTATATTGTTAACTACCAAATCGAGGTCACCATCATTGTCCAAATCAACATAAGCAGCTCCATTGCTGTTTGATGGCAGTCTTATACCCCACGCTTCGCTGGTATTGGTAAAAGTTGAATTGCCGTTATTTTTAAAGAAATAGTTTTTTACCTGCGATGACGGCATTTGATTTACAATATTCAACAGATCCTGTCGCATTACCTGTCTGTCGCTCAAATTATCTCCCATAAACTTCAAAAAGTCCATATTGGTGTAATCACGGGTATAACCGTTGCTTACGAAAAGATCTTTCCAGCCATCGTTATCATAATCGGCAAATAAAGGTGCCCAGCTCCAGTCGGTATTTGATATGCCTGCTAATTGCCCAACCTCGCTAAAAGTATTATTGCCATTGTTGATATGCAGCATATTTCGCATATATTGGTAATAAAAGCCGACATTAATATTCAAATCAAACGCTTCATAATTATCACCCCCAAATAATAGTTTCTGCCGCTTGTTATCTTCGGGGAGCATATCAAGAGTATAAATATCAGGCGCACCATCGTTATTAATGTCGGCAATATCATTACCCATAGAATAAAAGGAAGTATGCCCGATCTGGTGTGATAGTTCATCGGTGAATTTACCTTTGCCGTTGTTGATATACAACCTGTCCGGTACGCTGTAATCATTAGAGATGTAAATATCCGGCCAGCCGTCTCCATTTACATCTGCGATGCCCGCGGCTAAACCATAAGATAATGAAGTATTTATAATCCCTGCGTGTAAAGTAATATCCTGAAAATGACTGTTATCATTCCTTAAAAGCCTTATCCCTGATTCTGTATCAGGCTTGTCCATTAAATTTTTAACGGATACTTCATCCAGGATATTTAAGCGTTGAAAGTTATGGTTTACCAGCAGCAGGTCGAGGTCGCCATCTCTGTCGTAATCAAAAAAATAGGCTTGTGTACTGTATGAAGGGAATGCAAGGCCATATTCTGCGGCCCTATCCTGAAACTGTGGTATGCCATCTTTATTACCATGGTTTATAAAAAGTTGATTTACCCGCTTTTGGGCTCCCAGCTTACCGGAATAGCATACGTACATATCAAGCTTCCCGTCGCCGTTGACATCAGCCATGGTAACCCCTGTTTTCCATGGACCTGGTCTTCCCGCTACATCTGCATTGACAGTTACATCTTTAAACTGCATGTGGCCCTGGTTTAAATACAATTTATTATCAACCATATTACCGGTAAAATAAATATCCTGCAGGCCATCTCCATTCAAATCGCCTATTGCTACACCCCCACCATTATAAAAGTATTGATAAACTAAAACATTAGTGTTTAAACCTTCGGTCAGTGTATTGCTAAAATCAATACCGGTTTGTTCGGCAGAAAGCAATGTAAATAACAGATCCGGGTTGTTCTGATTTATATTTTCCCTTTCGTTGTTGGAATTACGACATCCGTCCAATAACGTTACTGCGATTACTCCCTGTAAAAGCAGTATGAATAGTTTGGATAAACGACTATTTGTATTAACCGACAGACAATTAATCAGACTCTTGCGCATAATAGGCTGGAATAATGACGATACCCCGGCAAAACGATTCCTGATTCGTATTGACGTAATTAAATAAAAAATCACAGCTCCAGTTATAGAGCTGTGATTATTAACCTGCTTAATTAATAACCAGGGTTCTGTTGCCCTACAAGTTTTGGATTCTTGCTTATTATATCTTGTGGAATCGGCAGGAAGTTCATGTACTCTGAAAATCGGTTATCATAAACTACAACTGTAGGATCATAAACCAAGTTGGTTCCATTCCCGGTTATTTTCATGCCATAAGTTGGTGAGTTCAAAATTGCGGGACCTTTAACGGTGATATCCCACCGCCTGATGTCATACCAGCGGTGATCTTCAAAAGCAAACTCTAAACGGCGCTCCCTGCGAATAATTGTCCGCATCGCAGCCTGGGTTGTACCCGCAGGAACTGCAGGTAATAAAACTCTTGCTCTAACAGTATTAACCGCCTCGTAAACACTTTGATCAGGCCCCACCGCTTCGTTTTGGGCTTCGGCGTAGCTCAATAAAGTTTCTGCATACCGGTAATATTGGTAGTTGGATGTATTAGGAGACGTATTAAGGCTTGCCTGTCCGGTGATGGATTCATCTAACGTTTTACGTGCATTGTAACCTGTATTAGATATATCACTTGTCGAACCAAGGTCAATCTCGTTGGTACCTCCTATCCTTGACATAAAGACTTCTCCCTGCCAATAAGACCCATCATATACAATGGATTGTTCAAATCTTGATTCCCTGTTTAAATAAGGACGTTGGGGGTTGTAGCCGGAAGTGGGGTCGGTGATTGGCTTGCCATTATCCATCTGGTAATCATCAACCAGGTTTTGAGTAGGCGCGAGATTCCCCCACGCCTGTTGCCCGCCCCTAACAATCACCGGTCCCAGGAAGCCTTCCCTTCTGTGCCCCCTGCCCGGGAGCGCATAAGACCTTGCAAAAATTGTTTCCGGGTTCCAGTTGTTTGCGGCTAAAAACTGGTCTCTAAATGCCGTATTGGTTGTACCGGAGCCTGTAGTGGAAAGGATTGGCGTTGACGAAGATGTAGTAAATAAACTGTATTGGTTCAAATTCATGATAGCCAGGTTAGTGGCAGCCGCCTTTGCCCATTTTGAAACATCATTAGTAGTGTTGACTAAAGGGCTGGCTGCAAAAAGCTGCACATCTGCTTTTAATGCCAGAGCGGCTCCACTTGTAGCTCTGCCCACATCGGCATTGTTTGTTGCATACTTATTAGCGGGCAACACTGCAATGGCAGCATCACAATCAGCCTCTATAAAAGCAAGTGTTTGATCAAACGTGGCCCTTTCTACAAATATATCACTTCCGTCCTGATTATTCAGGGGAATACTGATTAATGGAACACCGCCGTAATTTTTAAATAAATTCATGTAGAAGAATGCCCGAAGAAACTTTACTTCCCCCACCCGCTGCCTATACCAGGCAGTATCATAGGCACTGGTGTTAGCCGCAGCTTCTTTGAGAAATACGTTACATCTGCGGATTGCGGAATAACGATTGCTCCAACCAAACTCTCCTACCGGACCATTTGTTGAATTGCCTGGACTAAGTGCATTAGACCGTATGCGTGTTTGTCCCTCGTGGTTTGTAGCCCCAGTATTAACATTATCCGTCCAACCATCAAGTGTCCGGTCAGTCCCGTTATTATAATCCGGTAATTGATTATTGTCTCGTCCTAAAAAAAGTTTACACTTTTGTGAGATAATCCTGCTTTAAATGTACAGTTTAAGTTTAGTACTAAAATAGTTTTACATTTATGTTTATCGGGTG
>JAABUK010004489.1_pt1 | contig 22597 bp, 22 predicted proteins | sample 5559141 | NCBI WGS metagenome assembly JAABUK01 (sample SAMN10711869, study PRJNA513367) | rock metagenome | isolation source: Antarctica rocks | place: Antarctica: Victoria Land, Pudding Butte nord | collected 2016-01-03
TTGCCTGGAAAACCGGCACCAGCTACGGCCGCCGCGACGCCTGGAGCCTGGGCTATAACCGCCAGTATACCATTGGGGTGTGGGTAGGGAATTTTAGCGGGCAGGGCAGCCCGGCCCTGACGGGGGCTGACGTGGCCTCGCCGCTGCTGTTTGATTTGTTTAATGCCCTGGCCTATAACGGCGCGGGCGACTGGTTTGCCCCGCCAGCCAGCCTCGATTTCCGGCTGGTCTGCGCCGAAACGGGTCTGGTACCCGGCGAGAATTGCCTAAACCAGCTCCTGGACTACTACCTGCCCGGCGTGTCGGGCGGCCAGCGCTGCCAGCACCAGCAGGAGGTGCTGACCTCGGCCGATGGTCGCTACTGCTACTGCCGCGCCTGCGCGCCGGCCAGCGGCTACCGCCGCGCGCTGTTTCCCAATGTGCGGCCCGAGGTATTGGCCTTCCGCGAAAGCCAGGGCCTGCCCACGCGCCGCCTACCCCCCCACAACCCGGCGTGCCGCCTGGTGCGCGGCGCCGAAGCCGCCGGCACCGCTACCGACGCCGCGCCGCTGCTGGCCATCACCTCGCCCGCCGCCCACGCCGAATACGTGCTCAATGCCGCCGAAAAACCGCACTTACTGCTCAGCTGCGCGGCAGCCGGCGAGGTGCGCCAGGTGTACTGGTACGTGAACGACCGGTTTCTGCGAGCCGCCCCGGCCACGGCGCGGGTGTTTTTCCGGCCCCGGCCGGGCGAGGTCAAAATCTCCTGCGCCGACGACCACGGCCGCACCGTGGACGTGCGCGTGCTGGTGCGCGAGCTGTAGCGCTGCCCTACCCCCGCCGCCAGGCAGGATGCTGCCTGCGCCTACCCCCCTACTTCATGGTCATGACGGCGGCCATAGTTTCCATACCGTCCCAGAGGTTACCCAGCCGGATATTCTCGTTTTCGGCGTGCTGGTTGTTGTCGTAATTCGCCACGGGCACGGTGAGCGTGGTGGCGCCCAGCTCCTGCTTGAACACGTAGAGCGGCAGGCTGCCGCCTGAGGTGGGCAGCAGCACTACCGGTTGGCTCACAGTTGTTTGCACGGCCTGCACTACGCTGCGGGCCAGCGGCAAATCCATAGCCGTGCGCTGGGCATTATAGCCCGTGGCGGGCGTTACGCGCACGATACGGGGGTAGCGCGCCCGCTCGGCGTCGGTGGGCTCGGCGTGGGTCACGAAGAAGCCCTGGTGCTCGATGTGGCGCACCACTTTGGCAAGCTGGCGCTGGTAGTCGTTGCCCAGCACCAGGCGCAAATCCAGCACGGCGTCGGCGGTGGTGGGAATGACGTTGGCAGCCTGCGGGCCCACGTTGGCGCTGCGCATTCCGTTGATATTCAGCGAGGGCTGGTTTAGCAGCTCCACCAGCGACTGGCCCGCGCCGTCGGGCCGGGCAAAGCCCAGCTCGCGCCGGATATCGTCGTCGATGTTGGGAATCCGCTTCAGGGCGGCCTGCTCAGTGGCGGTGAGCGGCACTACGTCGTCGTAGAAGCCCGCGATGGTGACGCGGCCGGTGCTGTCCTTCATCGAGCCCAGCAGGCGGGCCAGACTCATGGCCGGGTTGGGGGCCCAGTTGCCGTAGTGGCCGCTGTGCAGCGGGCGCCGGGGGCCGTACACGGTCAGGGCCACGTTCACGTCGCCCCGCGCCCCAAATACCACCTGCTTGCGGCCCGACTGGTGCACTGGCCCATCGCAGATTATCCAGAGGTCCGATTTCAGCAGGTCGCGGTGCTGGGCCAGCAGTTCGGCCAGGTGCGGCGAGCCGGCTTCCTCCTCGCCTTCGAAGAAAAATTTCAGGTTGGCCGTAGGCCGGCCGCCGCTCTGGGCCAGGGCCTGGTAGCCCGCGATAATGGCCATCACCCCCGCCTTGTCGTCGGAGCTGCCGCGGGCGTAAATCCGCCAATCGGGGCTGATGGCCGTGCCCGGCGCCAAGGGGGGTAGCAGTTGCCCGCCACTCGCCAGCGAGCCACTTGCCAGCGTGGGCTGGAAGGGGCTGAGGCCCGGCGCCCACTGCGCGGCGTTCACCGGCTGGCCGTCGTAGTGCGCGTAAAACACGATGGTGCGCGTGGCGCCGGGCACCCGCACCTCGCCGTACACGGCGGGCGGCACGCCGGGCGTGGTGGCCGGCAGCAGCCGCACCTGCCCAATGCCGCGCTGGCGCATCATATCCGCGATGGTGGTGGCGGTGCGGTGCCGACCGGCCGTATCGGCCGCCACGTTGGGAATGGCGAGCAACCGCGTATAGTCAGCCAGCAGCTCGTGTTCGTGGCGCTGGCGGTACTGCCGCACTTTGGTAAGCACGGTGGCGGGCGGCGCGGCGGCCAGCAGCGCGGCGACCAGGGGCAGCAAGCTCGTTAGCAGATACAGTTTCTTCATGCCCCAAGTAAGGCCCGAATTAGTGAAAATGTAAAACGGGCGGGCACTTCGTTTCCGCTCAGACGATTAAACGGAGAGCTATTCCGTTTTACCTGGACACCCTACCTCAGACGGAAGGCTAACTATTCATACCTACCCCCTGGTTAATCACTTACCACCAAGCGTTAATCCCGGCCGACCGCATCTGCCAAAAAGTCCCCTACCCCGACCCCGGCCCCAAATGTGCCCTGGGTCGGGCCTATGAGTTTCCTATCTGATTTATTTCAAAGCATTTCCGCCAAAAACCCCGGCCACAGACGCGGCCCCGAGAAGCCCACCGTGAGCGTGCGCGAGCGGGTATCGGCCCTGCGCCACCTGCCGGCATTTCTGCGCCTGATTTGGCAGACCTCGCCGGCGCTCACGCTCGCCAACATCGTGCTGCGCCTGATACGGGCGGCCCTGCCGCTGGCCATGCTCTACGTGGGCCGGCTCATCCTCGACGATATCGTGCAGCTGACCAAGCTCCCGGCCGCCAGCCGGGCCCTACCCCCCGTGTTCGGGCTGGTGGCGCTGGAGTTTGGCCTCGTGCTGCTGGCCGACGCCCTGGGGCGCGGCGTGGCCCTGCTCGATTCGCTGCTCGGCGACCTCTTTGCCAATGCCAGCTCGGTGCGCCTCATGCGCCACGCCGCCGAGCTCGACCTCGACCAGTTTGAGGACAGTACCTTCTATGATAAGCTGGAGCGTGCCCGCCGCCAAACGCTCTCGCGCTCGGTGCTCATGAGCCAGGTGCTGGCCCAGGGCCAGGATGCCGTGACGCTGGTGCTGCTGGCCGGCGGGCTGGTGGCCTTCCAGCCGTGGCTGCTGGGGCTGCTGCTGCTGGCCGTGGTGCCCGCCTTCCTGGGCGAGAGCCACTTCAACGAGCGCAGCTACTCGCTCTCGCACTCCTGGACGCCCGAGCGCCGCGAGCTCGACTACCTGCGCCAGACCGGCGCCAGCGACGAAACCGCTAAGGAGGTCAAAATCTTTGGCTTATCGGCTTTCCTGATAAATCGTTTCTCTACCCTCTCCGACCAGTTCTACACCCAAAACAAGGCCCTGGCCCTCAAGCGAGCCAGCTGGGGCACGGTGTTCGCGGCCGTGGGCGCGGCGGGTTACTACGGCGCGTACTTATACATCATTAAGCAGGCCGTGGGCGGGGCTATTTCCATTGGCCAACTCACGTTTCTGGCCGGCTCGTTTGCCCGGCTGCGGAGCTTGCTTGAAAGTATTCTGAGCCGCTTTAGCCAGGTGGCCGACGGCGCGCTGTACTTGCAGGATTTCTTTGATTTCTTCCAGATTACGCCGCGCATTGTGCGCCCTACCCTGGGGCAGGCGGTGCGGCCGTTTCCGCGGCCCATCCGGCAGGGCTTCACGTTTGAAGACGTGGGCTTTAAATACAAGAATGCTGAGAAATGGGCCCTGCGCCACCTCAGCTTTGAGTTAAAATCCGGCGAAAAGCTGGCGCTGGTGGGCGAAAACGGGGCCGGCAAAACCACGCTCGTCAAGCTGCTGGCCCGCCTCTACGACCCCAGCGAGGGCCGCGTCCTGCTCGACGGCCACGACCTGCGCGAATACGACCCCGCCGAGCTGCGCCAGGAAATCGGGGTCATTTTCCAGGATTTCGTGCGCTTCCAGTTACCCGCCGGCCAGAACCTGGCCGTGGGCCGCATTGAGGAACGCACCAATCAGCCGCGCATCGAGCAAGCCGCCCACCAAAGCCTCGCCGACTCGGTAATCGCCAAGCTGCCCTTGGGCTACGACCAAATGATTGGCCGGCGCTTCAACGGGGGGGTAGACCTGAGCGGCGGCGAGTGGCAGAAAATCGCCCTCGGCCGCGCCTATATGCGCGAGGCGCAGCTGCTCATCCTCGACGAGCCCACCGCCGCCCTCGACGCCCGCGCCGAGTACGAAGTCTTCCAGCGCTTCAAGGAGCTCACCCAGGGCAAAACCGCCGTGCTCATCTCCCACCGCTTCAGCACCGTGCGCATGGCCGACCGCATTTTAGTGGTAGAAAACGGTCGCGTGCAGGAAATCGGCTCCCACGAGGAACTGCTGGCGAAGGACGGACGCTACGCGGAGTTGTTTGCGTTGCAGGCGGCGGGGTATCGGTAACGGTGGCGAAACCGGATTTTGGGGCTAACTTTGCGGGTATCATACCAACAACACCTAGATACCCGCTATTGACAGCCCTGCCAGTAGTGGGTATCTAGGTGTTGTGCGTCACCAATTTGAACACTCCTCAAAACGGCAACAGGAATTGATATTATCTTTATGTCGACTTTCTTTTATGGACAATTACAAAGCGGTAATTTTTGATTTAGGAAAAGTTGTTTTTGACCTCTCTTTTGATAGGACTTTCAAATTTTGGGCAAACGCATCAGGCAGACAAGTTGACGACATAAAAAGGAAGTTTCAATTTGACAATATTTTTGACAAGTTTGAAAAAAATGAAATTCCATCAAAACAGTTCCGTTCTGAAATTTCAAGAAGACTTGAATTGAATCTTTCGGACCAAGAGTTTGACGAAGGTTGGTGTGACTTATATCTTGACACATACAACGGAATTGACAATTTACTTGCAGACTTAAAACAGAATTACAAACTTGTTGCTTTGACAAATACAAACATTATTCATAGCAAGACTTGGGAAATAAAATATTCTGACACTTTGCAATATTTTCAAAAAATATTTAGTTCTCACGAACTTAAAGCAAGAAAACCGGAGAGAAAAGCATATCAAATCGTTCTTGATTATTTACAAGTAGAACCACAACAAACAGTTTTTCTTGATGACAATATTGACAATATAAAAGGTGCGGAACAACTTGGACTAAAAACTATCTTAGTAACATCATACGAACAAATGACTGATGAATTACGAAAAATTGAATTAGTAAACTAACAAAACAAATCCTATTCGACTTTGGCGAATGCACAACAGGGGGTTTGCTTCTATGCTGGCTGACTTGCATATCCTCAGCTTTTGTAATGCTATCAGCTACAGTCTGGGCAGGACTTTCATTGTTCAACATTTGTACGTATCTTCATCTTTATTTTTTCAATTGGGCTAACGTTGTGGGCTGACCGATATAAATGCCAGCGCAGCAGCAAGTCCTATCGTTAGCCAACCGACAACCCCGCCAGCGTCTGGACCCAGCTGCCCCGGCTACTCCTCGCTCAGCCCGTCAGCCGCCCCAAAGTCTGGCGGGGCCACGCGCATCGGCGCTACGCCGGTTTCCTCATACACCTCGGCTAGCGTCATGGTCAACCTAGCTCCGGGATGACTACGGCATTGTCGGCCTCAGCCGGCGCGGTGTGGCCCCATACACCCGTACTCCATTCCGGCGTAGCCCGAACCAGCTACTCTGCGTCGTCGGCGGGGTCAGGAAAGTGGGGGCGCAAGGGTGCTACTTCCGTGTCTTCGTACACTTGCGCCAGCGTCAGGCGAAAATTCAGTTCCGGCACCACAATCTCCTCCGTTGGCTCGGTGAGCACGGTGTGCGTCCATTCGTTGCTGGCGGTGCGCCGGTACCACTCTACCAGCCAGCGGTTTTGGGCCACGAGCAGGTAATGCTGCAAGGAAGGCAGGGTTTTGTATTTCTTAAACTTGTGCCCCCGGTCGTAGTAAGCGGTGGACGGCGCCAGCACTTCTACCAGCAGCACCGGCGATTCTATCCGGCGCGTCTGCTGCGCATCCTGCGGGTCGCACGTTACCTGCACGTCGGGATACACGTATTGCTGCTCCTGCCGGACGGTCAGCTGCACGTTTTCCATAAACACTTGGCAACCCCGCCCGCGTAGCGCCAGGCGCAAGCCCATGTAAATGTTGCCGGTAATGAGATTGTGCGCCTTGCTCTCGCCTGCCATCGCGAATACTTCGCCCTCGAAAAACTCGTGGCGCACGTCGCCGGCTTCTTCCAAGGCAAAATATTCCGTCACGGTGTAGCGACGCGGCGGTGTTTCAGCATCTCCCATAGAGACCAAAGTTACTTTTCTCCCGGCAAAACGTCCGGCTCATCTTCCGGCCCAAACTTCAGCGGCGGGGCCACGCGTAGCGGCGCTACGTCGGTTTCCTCATACACCTCGGCCAGCGTCATCGTCAGCCCCAGTTCGGGAATAACCAGCGCGTCTTCGGCTTCGGCCAGGGCGGTGTGGCCCCACACGCCGTGCTCCGTAAGCTGGTACCACTCCACCAGCCAGGTCGTTTGCGACACCAGCAGGTAATGGCGCAGGCTCGGCAGCTTCTTGTACTGGTTGAATTTCAGGCCCCGGTCGTAGGCTTCGGTCGAGGGCGAGAGCACTTCCATGATGAGTACCGGGCTATGTAGCTGCTGGCTTTCGCGCTGGTCGTGCGGGTCGCAGCTCACCATCACGTCGGGGTAGGTATAATGGCGGTTTTCCTCCACGGCCAGCCGCACGGCCTCCATCTGCACCCGGCATTTTTTGCCTCGCAGGGCCTGCCGGCAAGCCAGCGCCACGTTGAGCGCAATGGTATTGTGCGCAATGCTGGCCCCGGCCATCGCGAATACCTCGCCCTCAAAATACTCATGGCGGACCTCGCCCTCCGCTTCCAAAGCAAAATATTCTGCCACCGTATAGTGGCGCTGCTGCAATTCGGCTTGTCCCATAGTTATCAAAGATAGCAGCCAAGTGTATAGCGAAAAGCTGCCTTGGGTCGTAGCCTGCTCGCGCCAGGCACAAGTGCTTTTTCCTTACTAATCCGGTTTCCTGCGCCGGACCCCATCGGGCGCTTCAGCTACCTGGGGAGGGGTAGGGCAGTCGTCGCCCTAAGGCAGTGCCTGCATACTGAGCACAGCAAAAATTCATTCATAAAAAACTCATATCATCTAGTGCTTTGAATGGGTAAAACCCGGTCAGCATCCTGCGTTTTTTACCGCACCAGGGCCATAATCGGGTTGTTTAGCACGCACCTTGCCTACCCTTCCGAGCCAGGCGGGCCAGCTCTCTGATTAAGCTAATAAGCTGAACGCTAGCTCAAAAATCTGTTTCTATCCGTAGCTTAGGGAGTTGATTAAACTCTCTACTCTATTTTCCATGAAACCCACCACAACGTTCAAGCTGGCTGGCCTGCTCAGCCTGCTGCTGCTCTCCGGCTGTTTCACGTCGCGCGAGGCGCGCGTCGAGTCGAGCTACAGCTACCGGGGGCGCTTCCGGCACTACCGCACCTATGGCTTTTTGAGCGGCAACGGCCTCACCGCCGACAGCACCCGCCTTAGCGACGCCCTGCGCGACGCCGTACGCCAACGGATGCGCCTGCAAGGCTACCGCTTTGCCCGCCGCAACCCCGATTTGATGGTCAGCTTCAAGCTGTTTGAGGGCGATATGCGCTTCCCCGGCTTCGTGCAGGAAGACATCACGCGCTGGGTGAAGAATAACGACGCGGAAAACGAAGAAACCCCCGACGAGCAGCGCCATACCTACCAGCCTACCCGCCTGTTGCTGCTCGATGGCACGCTGATGGTGACGCTCATTGATACCAAAACCGACAATGCCATCTGGAACGGCTACGCCTCGGGCGTGACCTTGCCCGAGGGCATTCGGGGCGAGTACGTGCTGGTGCGCTCGGTGCGCGCCGTGTTTGACCGCTACCGCATTTTCACCGAAAACTACTTCAATGGCGGCAACCTCGACGGGGCCATGAATGGCCAGCCAATGGGCGACCCCAACGCCACCCCTACCCCCTCGCCCGCCACCGAAACCCCGCGCTGAGCGGCGGCGGGCCACATTTCGTTTTAGTCCAGCCCGGCGCGGGTGTACCTTTGCCTGTCCGCGCCCGTGCGCCCGCTACCTAACCAGCTGACCGATATGCTTCTTGCCATAAACTCCGCTTACCAGCCCAGCGATTATCTTCCCATTCTCATTCAGTTTGGCCTGGCCGTGGCCTTCGTGGCCTTCGCCATGATAGTGTCGCACCTGGTGGGCCCCAAGCGCCACAGCCGCGTGAAGGATGCCTCCTTCGAGTGCGGCATTGAGAGCGTGGGCAATGCCCGCACGCCCATCTCGGTCAAGTACTTCCTCACGGCTATCCTGTTCGTGCTGTTCGACGTGGAAGTAATTTTCATGTATCCCTGGGCCGTGAACTTCCGCCAACTTGGCACGGCGGGCTTCGTGGAGATGATTATCTTCATGACCCTGTTGATGGCCGGCTTTGGCTACGTGATTAAGAAGGGCATCCTGCGCTGGAACGAAGCGGTTCCCAGCCAAACTTTCACGGCCAAGCCGGTGTTGCAAAATCGGGCTGCCGAGGTTGGGCAGGCTGCTTGAAAATTATCAGTCATCAAGTATCAGTTATCAGTGAATGTAGCCGGACCTCGCTTCGCACAACTCACTGGTTGATAGTTGAATTGGTAATTGATAACTGTTAATTGATAACTGAAAATGGTTGATACCCGCGTTCCCGAAATAAAATCCGTGCCGGCCCCCGAGGGGGTCGAGGGTGCGGGCTTCTTCGCTACCTCGCTGGAGAAGGTGGTGGGCATTGCCCGCGCCAATTCCCTCTGGCCTTTGCCCTTCGCCACTTCGTGCTGCGGCATCGAGTTTATGGCCACTATGGGTGCCCACTATGATATCTCGCGCTTTGGCTCCGAGCGCCCCAGCTTCTCGCCCCGCCAGGCCGACCTGTTAATGGTAATGGGCACCATCGCCAAGAAAATGGCGCCCATCGTGAAGCAGGTGTATGAGCAAATGGCCGAGCCCCGCTGGGTGCTGGCTATGGGCGCCTGTGCCTGCTCGGGTGGCATTTTCGATAGCTACTCAGTGCTGCAAGGCATTGACCGCATTATTCCGGTCGATGTGTACATCCCCGGCTGCCCGCCCCGCCCCGAGCAGGTGCTCGATGGCCTGATGCGCGTGCAGGACCTGGCCAAAAATGAAAGCATCCGCCGCCGCAACTCGCCCGAATACCAGGCGCTGCTCGCGTCCTACAACATTAAATGATTTTTTAGCTGTTAGCCAGAACGTCATGCTTATCTAGCGTCCGCTTGCCGAAGCATCTTTTCCGCTTCGTCTGGCCGCCGTCGTTCTGTAGAGATACTTCGGCAAGCTCAGCATGACCGCCTTTTTTGACTAGTAGAAAAGCCCCAATGGCTGACCCGACCAAAGAAGAATCGACCGCCGCTCAGGAAACGGCCGCCGCCCAAGACCCTACCACGCAGCAAAACGCGCAGGTGCTGGCGCTGCTCCACAGCCTGTTTGGCGAGGCTACGTTTACGGATGTGCACGAGCCCTACGGCTTGCTGACGGTGACTACCAAGCGCGAGCACATCCACAACATCGTGGCCGGCTTGCAGCAGGATGAAACGCTGAAGTTTCACTTCCTCACCACGATGTGCGGTATCAACTACCCGGAAAACCTGAACCACGAGCTGGGTATGATTTACCATTTGCACAGCCTGGTGCACAACATCCGGCTGCGTATCAAGATTTTCTTCCCGCTGGCCGACCCGGTGGTCCCAACCCTATCGGATATCTATGCCACCGCCAATTGGATGGAGCGCGAGGCCTACGACTTCTTCGGCATCATCTTCACCGGCCACCCCAACCTGCGCCGCATCCTGAATGTGGAGGACATGGACTACTACCCTATGCGCCGGCAATACCCGCTCGAAGACGGCACCCGCGAAGACAAAACTGACCTCTTTTTTGGTCGCTAATCTTTTAGTGCTTGGTGCCTAGTGCTCGGTGCTTGGGTTGTTCAATGACCCGACAATAAGACTCATGCACCAAGCACCAACAACCAAGCACCAACTACAATGGCAGTAAACGACGCCCTGGCAGGCACCCACAAAATAGTAGAAGAAGCGCAGGAGCAGCAGGGCGGCCAGCTCGTGCCGACCCTGAACGACTTCTCGCAGGAGCTGACGACCCTCAACCTGGGCCCGACGCACCCGGCTACCCACGGTATTTTTCAGAACATCCTGCAAATGGATGGCGAGCGCATTATCTCGGGCGTGCCGACTATCGGCTACATCCACCGGGCGTTCGAGAAAATCGCGGAGCGGCGGCCGTTCTACCAGATTACGCCGCTCACCGACCGCATGAACTACTGCTCGTCGCCCATCAACAACATGGGCTGGCACCTGACGGTAGAGAAGCTGCTCGGCATCACGGTGCCCAAGCGCGCGCAGTACATGCGCGTGATTATGATGGAGCTGGCGCGCATTGCCGACCACCTCATCTGTAACTCCATCCTGGGCGTGGATACCGGCGCTTTCACCGGTTTCCTCTACGTGTTTCAGGAGCGCGAGAAGATTTACGAGATTTACGAGGAAGTCTGCGGCTCGCGCCTTACCACCAACATGGGCCGGGTAGGCGGCATGGAGCGCGATTTTTCGCCCGTAGCCATAGAAAAGCTCCGCACTTGGCTGAAGGAATTTCCGGCCGTGATGAAGGAGTTTGAGGCCATGTTCAACCGCAACCGCATCTTCATGGACCGCGTGGTAAACGTGGGCCCTATTACGGCTGAAAAGGCGCTGAACTACGGCTTCACCGGCCCCAACCTGCGGGCCGCCGGCGTCGATTACGACGTCCGGGTAATGAATCCCTATTCTTCCTACGAGGACTTCGAGTTCGACATTCCGGTGGGCACCAACGGCGACACGTATGACCGCTTCCTGGTGCGCAACGAGGAAATCTGGCAGAGCCTGCGCATTATCAATCAGGCGCTTGACCGGCTGCCCGACGGCCCTTTCCACGCCGACGCACCGCACTACTACCTACCCCCCAAGGAGGCCGTATATAAAAATATGGAGGCCCTGATTTATCACTTCAAGATTATCATGGGCGAAATTGACGCCCCGGTAGGTGAAGTGTACCAATCGGTAGAGGGTGGCAATGGCGAGTTGGGCTTCTACCTGATTTCGGACGGTGGCCGCACGCCCTATCGCCTGCACTTCCGCCGGCCGTGCTTTATCTACTACCAGGCCTATTCGGAGATGGTAGTAGGCACGAGCCTCTCGGATGCCATCGTGATTTTGTCGTCGATGAACGTGATTGCCGGCGAGCTGGACGCTTAGTTTTTAGTTGAAAGTACCTGATATGGAGCCAACTACCCCCCCTGCCAAACCTACCTTTTCGCCCGCCGCGCAGGCCGAAATCAAGCGCTTGCTCACGCACTACCCCGAAGACCGCAAGAAGTCGACCCTCTTGCCGGTGCTACACATCGCGCAGGCCGAGTTTGGCGGCTGGGTGAGCCCCGAAGTGCAGGACCTGGTAGCCGAAACGCTGGACCTGACGCCAATTGAAGTGTACGAGGTGAGCACGTTTTACACCATGTTCAACCTCAAGCCGGTGGGTAAGCACGTGCTGGAAATCTGCCGCACCGGCCCCTGCATGTTGCGCGGCTCCGATGAGCTAACGGCCCACCTGGAGCGCATAACCGGCGCGAAAGTAGGCGAGACGTCTCCCGATGGTCACTTTACACTGAAGGAAGTGGAGTGCTTGGCCGCCTGCGGCTTTGCCCCGGTGGTGCAGGTTCGCGAGAAGTACTACGAGTCGCTCGACACGGAGGAAAACGTGCAGGCTATGCTGAGCGAGCTAAAGAGTTTGGTACACCGACCGATTCTACCCTGGGAGGGCAACCTGCCTAATTCGCTGCAAAACAATTAGCGCTATGGCTGAGCAGGATAAGGATTTGCCGCTGGTGGTAGCTGAAATTTTAATCGAGATGCACGACCTCAACAGCCGCATGGGCAATGTTGAAAACGCCTTAACGCAGGTGGTAGATAATATTCAGCAAATGAATGGCACGATAACGCACATGGCCGAAGTGATGCAACACCAGCAAGAGGCAAGTAACAATAACTTCCGGCTCTTAATGGATGCTGACCAGCGTAATACGGCAATGCTTGCAAACGCTTTGCAGCAAGTTGCTACCACTATTGGTCATCGTCTTGACCGCGTAGAAGACCGCCTTGAACGCATAGAAAACAAGTAATATGGGCCGCAAGCTATTAACCGAACACGTCAACGTCGAAGGCATCGAAACCTTCGCCGTTTACCGCAAGCATGGCGGCTACCGCGCCGTGGAAAAGGCGCTGAAAATGACGCCCGAGGAAGTAGTGGAAGAAGTGAAGAAGTCGGGCTTGCGTGGGCGCGGCGGCGCGGGCTTCCCCACCGGCCTTAAGTGGAGCTTTCTGGCCAAGCCGGAAGGCGTGCCGCGCTACCTCGTCTGCAACGCCGACGAGTCGGAGCCCGGCACCTTTAAGGACCGCTACCTGATGTCGAAGCTGCCGCACCTGCTCATCGAGGGCATGATTGCGGGTAGCTACGCCCTGGGCGCACGCACCAGCTACATCTACATCCGCGGTGAGCTTTTGTACGTGCTGCGCATTCTGGAGAAAGCCATTGCCGAGGCGTATGCCGCGGGCTTTCTGGGCGAAAATATCCTGGGCTCAGGTTACTCGCTTGATTTGCACGTGCATCCGGGCGGCGGCGCTTACATCTGCGGCGAAGAAACCGCGCTGCTCGAATCGCTGGAAGGCAAGCGGGGCAACCCGCGCAACAAGCCACCATTTCCGGCCGTGCAGGGTTTGTATGCCCGCCCAACGGTGGTAAACAACGTGGAGAGCATTGCGACTGTCGTACCCATCCTGAACATGGGTGGCGATGAGTACGCCAAGATAGGGGTAGGAAAAAGCACGGGCACCAAGCTCTTCTCGGCTTGTGGTCACCTCAACAAGCCCGGTATCTACGAGCTGGAGCTGGGGGTGCCGGTTGAAGAGTTTATCTACTCCGATGAGTATTGCGGTGGCATCTGGAAAGGCCGAGAGCTGAAGGCGGTAGTAGCCGGTGGCTCGTCGGTGCCGATTCTCCCCAAGGAGCTGATTCTCAAGACTGCCGCCGGAGAAAATCGCCTGATGACTTACGAGTCGCTCAGCGACGGCGGCTTCGTGACGGGTACTATGCTCGGTTCGGGTGGATTCATCGCGATGGACGAAACGACGTGCATCGTGAAAAACACCTGGAACTTCTCGCGCTTCTACCACCACGAAAGCTGCGGGCAGTGCTCGCCCTGCCGCGAGGGTACCGGCTGGCTCGAAAAAGTGCTGCACCGCCTGGAGCACGGCCACGGCTCGATGCACGACATCGACCTGATTGTGAGCGTGGCCAAGCAGATTGAAGGCAACACCATTTGCCCACTCGGCGAGGCAGCGGCCTGGCCGGTAGCGGCCGCCGTGCGCCACTTCCGCGACGAGTTTGAGTGGCACGTCACGCACTCCAAAGAGGCTACCCAGCCCGGCGTGGTATATCGCGGCAACCTGGTAATGGCCTAATTAACTGTCATGCTGACGAAGGGAGCATCTTATCACGGCTGCTTTCGTCGCATCTACTCAAATTCAATGATGCGAGCGTGATAAGGTTCTTCGCAAGCTCAGGATGACAAATGTATATTATCAGCTATTATAATGGCTAAAATAACTTTCGACGGCATTGAGGTGGAAGTGCCCGATGGCACGACTATTCTCAACGCAGCCCGCAAGATTGGGGGGGGGGTAGTGCCGCCTGCCATGTGCTACTACACTCCCTTAAAGGGGAGCGGTGGCAAGTGCCGCGCCTGCCTGGTGCGGGTAGCCGCCGGCTCGGCCAAAGACCCACGCCCCATGCCCAAGCTGGTGGCGTCGTGCATCACGCCGGTGCAGGATGGCATGGTAGTCGAAAACACGACCAGCCAGCAGGTACTCGACGTGCGTAAGGGCATCGTGGAGATGCTGCTCATCAACCACCCGCTCGATTGCCCGGTGTGTGACCAGGCCGGCGAGTGCGACCTGCAAAACTTTGCCTTCGAGCACGGCGTGAGCACGACGCGCTATGAGGAGGAGCGCCGTACGTTCGAGAAAATCGACATTGGTCCCTACGTGCAGCTGCACATGACGCGCTGCATCCTGTGCTACCGCTGCGTGTACACCGCCAATCAGATTACCGATGGCCGCGTACACGGCGTGCTGGGTCGCGGCGACGCATCCGAAATCGGCACCTACATCGAGAACACCATTTCGAACGACTTTAGCGGCAATGTCATTGACGTGTGCCCGGTTGGCGCACTCACTGACAAAACCTTCCGCTTCAAGCAGCGTGTGTGGTTTACCAAGCCGGTGAACGCTCACCGCGAATGCAGCCACGAGAAGTGCAACGGCCACGTAACGCTTTGGTATAAAGGCAAAGACGTGCTGCGCGTAACCGCCCGCAAGGATGAGTATGGCGAGGTGAAAGAGTGGATTTGCAACGAGTGCCGCTTCGAAAAGAAGGAAACGGCTGACTGGATTATTGAGGGCCCGGCACACATTGACCGCTCGTCGGTTGTTGCGCAAAACCACTACGAGCTGCCGGTTATCAACCCACAGATAATTGCCGACCTGCCCGAAAGCACCGTGCGCGAGTTGGAGCAAAACCCACCGCTGAAGCTGGGTGGCCCCAACGGCACTTCTTTCTAATTACTTACGACTTTTGTCATGCTGACGAAGAAAGCATCTTATCACAGCTGCCTTTGTCAGAATAAGTTATCATCAGAGCCCCGCAAACGTGATAAGATGCTTCGCGGGCCTAGCATGACACATTATTATGTCTCTTGAATCTTTAGGCTGGCAAGGCTTGGTTATTCTGGTAGTTTTTGGCGTTTCGTTGCTAATTGCTACCTATTGCACGTACGCTGAGCGCGTTATCGCGGCCTTTCTGCAAGACCGGGTAGGTCCTGACCGTGCGGGGCCCTTCGGCTTGGCGCAGCCGCTGGCCGACGCCGTGAAGCTGTTTACTAAGGAGGAATTCTTCCCCAGCGGAGCCAATAAGGCGCTGTTCATCTTCGGGCCCTGCCTGGCGATGATAACGGCGCTGATGTCGTCGGCAGTTATCCCATTTGGCAGTTTCCTGAAATTTGGGACTACCATCGTCCATTTGCAGGGCATTGAAATTAACGTGGGGATGCTCTACGTGTTCGGCATCGTGTCGCTGGGCGTGTACGGCATTATGATTGGCGGTTGGGCTTCGAATAACAAGTTTTCGCTGCTAGGCGCTATTCGTGCTGCTTCTCAGAACATTAGCTATGAGCTGGCGATGGGCCTGGCCCTGATTGCGGTGCTGATGATGTCGGGCTCGCTGTCGCTGCGCGACATTACGTTGCAGCAGTCGGTGCCCGGCGAGTGGCAGTTCTGGAACATCGTAAAGCAGCCGCTGGGCTTTATCATCTTCCTGGTGTGTGCCTTTGCCGAAACCAACCGCACGCCCTTTGACCTGCCCGAGTGCGAAACCGAGCTGGTGGGCGGTTACCATACTGAATATAGCTCGATGAAAATGGGCCTGTACCTGTTCGCCGAATACGTGAACGTATTTGTAGCCTCGGCCGTGATGAGCGTTATTTATTTCGGGGGCTTCAATTTCCCATTCCAATACGAGCTACGTGGCTGGCTGTCTTCGTCGCAGGGCTTGTCGCTCGACGCGGCGCAGAACATCGTGGCCATTCTGGGGGTAGTGAGTGTTTTCGCGAAAATCTTCTCCTTCATTTTCTTCTTCATGTGGGTGCGTTGGACGCTGCCGCGCTTCCGCTACGACCAACTGATGCGCCTGGGCTGGACGATTCTCATCCCGCTGGCTATCTTCAACATCCTGCTCACCGGCGGCCTCATCACCACGGGCATTATCCCGGAAATCAAGCAGTGGTGGTAAGCGGCGCCTGGTGCCTCCCCTACCCCCCCCCTCTACTTATCTGAACTTATGCAATCGCTCAGCAACCGCGCTAAGAAACTGGAAAAGAAGCCCATGACGCTCGCCGAGCGGGCCTATCTGCCGGCGATTTTCCAGGGGCTCACCATTACGATGCAGCACTTTTTTCGGGCTGCCACCAAGAAGCAGATTACCGTTCGCTACCCGGAGGAGACGCGCCCGTTTTCGCCCGTTTTTCGGGGCCTGCACGTGCTGAAGCGCGATGAGCAAGGCCGTGAGCGCTGCACGGCCTGCGGCCTGTGCGCCGTAGCCTGCCCCGCCGAAGCCATTACGATGGTGGCCGGCGAGCGCAAGAAAGGCGAGCAAAATCTCTACCGCGAGGAGAAGTATGCCGTCAGCTACGAAATAAATATGCTGCGCTGCATCTTTTGCGGCCTCTGCGAAGAGGCTTGCCCGAAGGCGGCTGTTTACCTGCAAGCTGATAAGATGGCGCCGCCGCGCTACGAGCGCGACGAGTTTATCTACGGCAAAGACCGGCTCGTAGAGCCCGTGTCGCCCGACAACCGCTCGAAGCGCGGCATCCAACTCACGCCCGAGCAAGCGGAGAAGCTGCGCGGCCAGCTGCAATCGGTGTAATCCCTACCCCCTTCTATCCTGCTGACGAAGCGAGCATCTTAGTCACGGCTGCTTTCGTCAGCATTAGTTATCCTCCGAGCGCGGCAAGCCTGATAAGATGCTTCGCAAGCTCAGCATGACACCTACTTATGTCCCTTTTTCTCTTCCTGTCGTTCGTAACCCTGCTGAGTGCGCTGGGTGTGGTGCTGGCCAAAAACCCGGTTCATAGCGTGCTGTTCCTCATTCTCACGTTCTTCACGCTATCGGCTCACTACCTGATGCTGAACGCGCAGTTTCTGGCGGCCGTGAACATCATCGTGTACGCCGGGGCCATTATGGTGCTGTTCCTGTTCGTGATTATGTTCCTGAATCTCAACGAAGACACGGAGCCACATAAGCCGGCGTTGGCCAAAATTGCCGCTACCATCGCGGGCGGCTCGCTGCTGCTCATCATGGTCGCCGCCTTGCGCAACGTGCAGCCCGTGGGCTACAACGTGGCTACCTTCGACTCGCAAGTGGGCATGGTGGACCGGCTGGGTCTGGTGCTGTTCAAACAATACTCCCTACCCTTCGAGCTAGCTTCCATTCTGCTACTAGCCGCGATGGTGGGCTCGGTGATGCTGGGCAAGCGCGAAACGGGCGAGCGGAATTTTTAGACCCGGCTTCGACAGCAAAACGAAAGCGGCCCCTGACATGTCAGGGGCCGCTTTCGTTTTGCTACGCACTTCAGGCGTGGTAGCCAGTACCGCAATCAGCCTGCTTCTTAGTGCGGATATTCCTCGCCATCCAGCACGGGGGTCATATCGGTTGATTCTTCCTCGGTGAAGAGCCGCGAGCGGATAAGAAACCGCACGCCCAGCGGAATTTCCAGCGAAAAGCTGGCTCCCCTACCCTTCGTCACGTCGATGGTAAGCTGGGTATGCTGCCAGTATTCAAACTGGCTGGCGCTCATGAAGAAGTCGCAGCCGTGAATCTGGCCCAGCCACACGTCGTTGCCGCCCACCCGAAACTCCCCTTTCTGAAAGCACATCGGCGACGAGCCGTCGCAGCAGCCTCCGCTTTGGTGAAACATGAGCGGGCCGTGCTCATCACGCAACAGGTCGATGGTAGCTTCGGCGGCCTGGGTGGCCAATACGCGGAGGGTAGGCATTTTTAGCAATGGGTGAATGGGTGAGTGAGTGAATGGGTGAATAAACTGAATTATGTTCGCCTTTCACTTCGCTCCCAGTTGATGGACACTTCTACTAAAACTGATTTTGTTAACGCTTTTCGGCAAAGAACCAAGCTCGCGGCGTTGCGTGTCATCAAGTTATACCAAGGACTGCCGCCTTTGGTAGAGGCACAAGTTATAGGAAAACAACTGTTGAGGTCAGCTACTTCCGTTGCTGCCAGCTACCGCGCCGTTTGCCGGGCCCGCTCCGGCAACGAGCAGTATGCCAAGCTTTGTATTTGCGTCGAAGAAGCGGATGAAAGTCAATTCTGGCTCGAATTATTAGAAGAGTCCGGCCTTATCGCCCCAAGCCGCTTAGCCCACTTGAAACAGGAATTCCTGGAAATCGTGTCGGTTCTGGAAAAAGCTCGCAGCACGCACCGGAAACAATGAGTAAATGGCTGAATGAGTGAATGGATGAATACCACAAAACTTATTCACTCATTTACTAATTCAGCCATTTACTCATTGCTAAAAAAAGCCTAGCTTCTGCTGGCTGTAAGAAATCAGCATGTTCTTGGTCTGGCGGTAGTGAGCCAGCATCATCTTATGGTTTTCGCGGCCAAAGCCCGAGGCCTTGTAGCCGCCGAAGGGGGCGCCAGCCGGGTAGTCGTGGTAGCAGTTGACCCACACGCGGCCGGCCTGAATAGCGCGGGGCATGGTGTATAGTTCGTGGGCATCGCGGGTCCAGAGGCCGGCACCGAGGCCGTAGAGCGTGTCATTGGCGATAGCTATTGCCTCTTCGTTGTCCTTGAAGGTGGTGACGGACAGCACCGGACCGAAAATTTCCTCCTGGAAAATGCGCATCTTGTTGTGGCCCCGGAAGATAGTAGGCTGAATGTAGTAGCCCTCGGCCAGCGCGCCGTCTTCCTGGTGGTAGGCCTCGCCGCCCACCAGCACTTCGGCCCCTTCGGCCTTGCCGATTTCGAGGTAGCTCAGGATTTTCTCAAACTGGTCGTTCGAGGCCTGCGCGCCCATCATCGTGTTGGTATCCATCGGGTTGCCGAGCTTAATGGCCTTCACGCGCTCGATGACGCGGGCAATAAACTCGTCGTAGATGTCCTCGTGCACCAGCAGGCGCGAGGGGCAGGTGCAGATTTCGCCCTGGTTGAGCGCGAACATCACGGCGCCCTCAATGCACTTGTCAAGGAAGTCGTCGTCGTGGTCCATCACGCTCTTGCAGAAGATGTTGGGTGACTTGCCACCCAGCTCCATCGTGACGGGGATGATGTTCTCGGCGGCGTACTGAAGTATCAAGCGGCCGGTAGTCGTTTCGCCGGTGAAGGCTACTTTCTGCACGCGCTTGTTGCTGGCCAGCGGCTTACCGGCTTCCAGGCCGAAGCCATTCACTACGTTGAGCACGCCGGCGGGCACTACGTCCTGAATTAACTCCATGAGCACCATGATGCTAGCCGGGGTTTGCTCGGCGGGCTTCACTACCACGCAGCAGCCGGCGGCCAGGGCGGGCGCGATTTTCCAGGTCGCCATCAGCAGCGGAAAATTCCAGGGGATAATCTGGCCCACCACGCCCAACGGCTCCTGAATGACCAGCGACAATGTACTCTCATTCAGCTCGGTAGCTGAGCCTTCCTCGGCTCGAATGACGCCCGCGAAGTAGCGGAAGTGGTCGATGGCCAGCGGCAGGTCAGCAGCCATCGTTTCGCGGATGGCCTTGCCATTTTCCACCGTCTCGACGGCGGCCAGCAGAGCCAGGTTTTGCTCCATGATGTCGGCAATTTTCAGCAGTACGCCGCTGCGGGTAGCCGGCGAGGCTTTGCTCCACGATTTAAACGCTTCGTGAGCGGCGTCGAGAGCCAGCTCAATGTCTTCCTTGGTGCTGCGGGCTACTTTGCAGAAAGCCTTGCCATCGATGGGCGACGGATTGTCGAAGTACTGGCCCTTGACGGGGGCCACCCATTTGCCACCAATGAAGTTATCGTAGTGCGACTTAAACTTGGGGCGGGCCACTACGGTAGTGGGTTGTTCAAGCGTTTCAACCATGATGGGGGGAGATTTGGTAAGTGGTGGAGAAATGACAACGGTGACCACGCCACAGTTAACCTGAACAGCGGCGACTTAGCAATACTAAGTTAGTAAGTCATTACTCACCAAAAAAGTTATGGCCTGTATTAGCAACCCTTACTTAAAATTCGGTCACGTGCCAAGGGGATATGCTCCGTGCTGACGCAGAACGCCGATTCGGCCCTTGGCGGGCTTGCTCAACTGTTATCTTGCTGCTGTAGCGGCAAAATAAACTACCACTCCGTGCTACGCGCTTAGCCCCACCGGGCGGGAACAAGCGCCGCCCCTACTAGTAGGTAATAGCTACTACCTCAGCCTTTTCAGTAGCTGGGCCGAGGCGCAGGGTTATGGTTTGGCCCAATTGTGCGCCCTGCGCGGCACGGGCAATGGGCGCCACAAAGCCCACCTTACCCTGTGCGATGTCGGCCTCATCGACGCCCACGATAGTGAAGGTGCGCTCAAAACCAATACCCCCCTGCACCGTGCGCAGCGTGACGGTGGCACCGAAGCGCACTTCGCCCGGCGGCTGGGTGGCGGGGTCCACGACGCGGGCGCTGGCCAGGCGCTCGGCCAGCAGCGCGTGGCGGCCGTTGAGCAGCGACAGGCGATGGGTGCGGTCGGTGTCGTTGGTATGGTCGGCTTCGGCGGCGGGGCGGGTGGCTTCGAGCTCGGCCAGCTCGGCGCGCAGCTGCTCCAGGCCGTTGGGCGTCACGTAGTTGGGGGTGCCGGGCGGCAGCGCGGCGCGCGGCGGCACGATGGGCGGCGTTTGGGCATCATCTTCTTTTACAAATCCTCGGCTCATACCTGGCAAACGCAGGCCGGGCGGGCGAGTTGCCAAGCTGGAGCACAACCCTGACGGGCCGTTCGGAGTTAACCCACGCTATTTCGCCGCTACCGCTACCCCGACTCGTTCGCCTATCCTACATGTCTGAGCTACTTGCCACGCCTGCTATCCCTACCCCGCCTGTTCGCCGCCTCAATACCGCCCTGGTCTGGCTCATGGCCCTCACCTGCGGGCTGGTGGTGGCCAATATTTACTACAACCAACCGCTGCTGGCCGCCATCGGGCACACGTTCCATATTCCTGATAGCCAGGCTACGCTGGCTGCTACCGCCACCCAAATCGGCTACACGCTGGGGATGTTGCTGGTGGTGCCGCTGGGCGACATGCTGGAGCGCAAACGCCTCATGCTCTGGATGCTGGTAGGGGCGGCCGTTTGCCTGGGTGGCGCGGCAGTAGCCCCCACTTTTGCGCTGCTGGCCGTGGCGAGCGTGCTCATCGGCATGTGCTCAGCGGTGCCGCAACTGTTGCTGCCGATGGCTGCCCACCTGGCGCCCGAGGCCGACCGCGGCCGCATCGTGGGGCGCATTATGAGCGGGTTGCTGATTGGCATTCTGCTGTCGCGCACGGTGAGCGGCTACGTCGGCGCGCACCTGGGCTGGCGCGTGGTGTTTGGGGGCGCGGCGGGTATTATGCTGGCCCTGGTGGCGCTGCTGGCCTGGCGCCTGCCCCAGGACCAGCCCACCTTCACGGGCACCTATGCCTCGCTGATGCGCTCGTTGGGCACGCTGGTGCGCGAGCTGCCGCCGCTGCGGCGCTCGGCGCTGGTGGGGGGTAGCATATTTGCCGCGTTCAGCGTGTTCTGGACTACCCTCGTGTTTTACCTCGAAAGCCCGGCCTATGGCTACGGCAGCGAGGTAGCAGGCTTTTTTGGGCTGGTGGGGGCCGCCGGGGCCCTGGCCGCGCCGCTGGCCGGCGGCCTGGCCGATAAGCGCGGGCCGCGCTACGCCATTACGGTGGGCCTGGGGCTGGCGCTGGCTTCGTACCTGCTGCTGGGGGTAGGCGGCGGCTACCTGGCCGGGCTGGTGCTGGGCGTTATCCTGCTCGATGTGGGCGTGCAGTCGGCCCACATATCTAATCAGACGCTCGTGTTTTCGCTGCGCCCCGAGGCCCGCAGCCGCCTCAACACGGTGTACATGACGGGCTATTTCACGGGCGGCTCCATCGGCTCAGTCGTCGGCGGCCTGGCCTGGACGCACTTCGGCTGGCCCGGCGTGTGCGCCGTGGGCGGCGCGTTTGTGGCCCTGGCGCTGGCGATTCATCGGAGTTATGGGCGGGAGCAGTAGGTAGCAGTGCTGCAAATAGTCAACGCTATCACAAAAAAGAACGTCATGCTGAGCTTGTCGAAGCATCTCTAACGCGTAAGTAATCCCAACGTTAAGAGCTACTTGCGCGGTAGAGATGCTTCGGCAAGCTCAGCATGACGTTCTTTTTGTATGTGATATAGAAGACTACTTTGTTTTATAATCCTCAAATTCCCAGCGAAGTACACGATTTATTTTAGCTGCCAATTTTTCCCAGGAATCTTCTTCAAGCGAGTTGACATATTTTTTCACCAATGCGACTGCGGCCGGTATGTCATAATCAGGAGCTAATATGACGTGACGTAGAAATGCTGGCGCTTGAGCCGATTCGAGTTGCGCGAGGTAAGTAGCAGATGCTACGAAAACCTCAAAAAAATCTTCACCTTTGCTTCCGAAGAGATTTAAACTTTAGCGACCATCATAAAGGCTGCTAAATAATGCCAGGATTTCCAATTCACAATGGAGGTTTCAAATCGTACCAATAAGGTGCGAAAAGAATCAAACCAGGCCCAAGTGCGT
>JAABUK010004490.1_pt1 | contig 22595 bp, 34 predicted proteins | sample 5559141 | NCBI WGS metagenome assembly JAABUK01 (sample SAMN10711869, study PRJNA513367) | rock metagenome | isolation source: Antarctica rocks | place: Antarctica: Victoria Land, Pudding Butte nord | collected 2016-01-03
CACAGTAGCGGCCTTCACACAACTCCTTGTAGCGGTCCACAGCGTCACACATGATGTCCAAAGCCAGCACAACAGCACGCTTCTTGCCCTGCATGCAATGTCATGACATCTTTCACAGCGGCACGACATTGATGGCATGGATCAACTTGCAGACTGTACTGCTGCGCGCCTGACCTGACTTGCAAGATGTGGGTCCTGCACATGAAAGAGCAGGAAATGAAAGCCCAATCAGACATCAAGGCAGAGGGCTTAGGTGAGGGCTTCTTTCAAGAGGTGAGCACATGAGGAATTGGCTTGAGGCTGGGGCTCCTGAGGAATGGGTCTGTGGGTGAAGGAACAAGGAGCAAAACTGTAGGTGGAATCATGGCATGGATGTCTCTGAGGGCGACAAAACAAGGGGTGGGTCTGAGGGTGGGGTGCTGAGGGGTGGAAGAAGGCAGCATGCCAATTGGCATGGCACACAGACAACTGGGCAAGACAAGGGGGATGTGGGCACTACTGTGACAGTGAGGTGGAATGATGGATGACTGGGGCGCATTGTGGACTTGATTGTAGTGGTATTGAAATCAATGCCGCCTGAAATGCAGAATCAAACTAAGAATTGCAGATAGTGAAAGGGGTGGGGCTGCCGAGAGTGCAGCAAATGGCTGTGGTGAAAGCTGCAGATGAAGCTGACATGCTCGCGGAGCTGCTGTGCATGCTGTGCATGAGCAGTACCTCAATGACAAAGCTCCTGGTGGGGCGGGATGAATGGCTCTTGTGGTCAGGCTTCTCAGTCCAGCTCTTGATGTCAGCGCCAGTCTGCTTACTGATCTCCCTCACAGAAGCACCAGATGGCCCTGCAACAAATTATGTATGCTCATGACCATTCATGCTGGAAGACATGTCCCAGTCTAGCTTGACACGCAGGGTCCAAGTCTCAGGCAACACAGTATACTAGCAGACTTGTGCTGAAGACAGGCTCTAAACATAGCAGAGAAGTTTGCATTGCCAGATGAGACTGCACAAAGCTGACATGACTCACCGATGACAAAACCAGCAGCCAGTAGAGTGATGCGCACCCTGGCTCCTCTGCAGCATACACATCTCAATCTCATGCCAAGGCTTTTCTATAGCAATGCAGAGTTACAATGAACACATAGAGTTGGGACCCAGCTGTTGCATACAGGCAATTGCCCGGCTGTTGATGCAGGTGGTTGCAGCAAGGGCCTACCCTGTGGTGGTGGAGTCAGCAGCAATGATGCCTTGCTCTTCATCTTCTGTGCCCTCCCCACTACGCCTTGGACCTATATGCACACTTGAAGTATGTCACAACATGAACATCACATAGACTCGGATGTGCAGGGTTGCATGTTTGACAGCAGGCTGTTCTGACCTTGACCCAGCAGTCAAGCAGAGTGGCAGGACTGTGGGGAGTAGCAGGATGCAAAGTTAGACACCGTTTTGCACCCTGCGTGCATGGGCGTGCATGAGATGCAGTGGCCAAATCAGCAGCACTGCCACTGCAAGCAAACAGGTAAGCAATGAAGCTGTTCTGACAGGCAATGACACTCACCACTGGGTTGAATCCACTTGATGCGTCCAGAGTTCTCGCCAACCAGACAGACATTATCAGAAGGAGTAGAGGAGCGGTGGGTCTTGATGGGTCTGCCCTCAGTCAGCTTGTTCTTCTTCAAATGTCTCAGCATATCCTCTACACTCTGCAAGTGGGTTCCAGTAGGACCAGCAGGAGCAGGAGCAGGGCTGTTGCCTGACTTACCCTCCTCTGCAATACCCATCTCAGGAAATGCCCTGCATAATAGTGATACATTTGCTGAGTGTAGGCTGTGCGGCAAGCCAGCAGGCAGAAGCAAAGCATACTTCAGTGTCAATGCTCTACCTGTAGCGGTTTCTTGCGCCAATGCAGCCACTTGCAGACTTCAGCATGCCCATTTCTGACTGCAGCAGCTGTGGCTTTGAAACATAAGTGCCAGTAGCCTGCAACAGAAAGTAAGGTATCAAATGCTAGGTGTGTCATGCAGCTGCTGACACCAGCAAGTCAAGAGCAAACAGCATTGCTGATGCACTGCATGTGTCTTCAAAAATTCAAGCTGCATTGGACAGGTCTCCAGCCATACAGACTGCTGCTTGTAGGCGTCAGGTCAAGCCCAATGCTACTGGGACAAAGAAAGCTACCAAGCAGGTTGTGGGTGTTTCGAGTGTTTTGGGTGTCATTGACTAGGCAACACGGGGGTGTGACAGCAGCAGGGCAGCACAGCGTCTTGACTGAACGCATACCTGAGGCGCGGGCTTGCCCCTGGCAAGAAGACGGCGTTCAGGCAGCGAGCCTGCACCCAAGGCGTTCATATCCTTTTCGTGCAGTGGTTGCGCCATCAGCGGACAGCCTGATGCGTGTAGTAAGTAGTCAATGGCGCTGGTAGCAACACGGCTCTGTATGGATCTGCAAACAACACAAAAGGTAAAAGGCGGGCAGAAAGCAAGCCAAGCTGTAGGGTGCTCTCGGGCGGTGCGTGCGCCCAAGTACGGCAGAGAAAGAGAATGAAAGGCATCGGCTGTTGGCGGTGGTGGTCGATTGCACAAGCAGATGCTAGTACCTGCGCGCTGAGAGCACTGGGGTTCTTGAAGCAAGCTTCACGGGCAACGGTGGCACAAGTGGCAGTACTGGCAGACGGTGGCTGCAGTGGCAGTACGCACTATGGCAATCTTTGGCCGAGACAGCTTGCAGCAGTGGCTGGCTGGGTATCAAACTGATTGAAGACTTGGGCAAAGCAACAACTTTCAAGTGACCTTTGACTGCACTACTGGCGCGCGCAATGCGAAGGTCAATTCGAAGTCTGAAGTTCAATTATGCTATCATCCTTTTATATTCCTCACCCAGCATCCTGGTACAGAATTGATATGTCCCTAGAGGTCAACTGCCGACCCTGCCAGGCGACCTGCGCAGCGACGTGGTTGCCACCATACAGTTTCGCAGCCTGGTCGTCAAATGCGCATGAGCTTCACGTGTGTTGTGCCATATGCAGATGCAACAACTCAACACTGCAGAATGCATAGTGCCCACGTCTAGCATTCCATGTATCATGTTACACATACTACTGGTCTCACCCCTAGTGGCTATCGACATGATGTCTCAGAGTAATCAAAGACCAGCTCAAACCAGTACCTGTGTCCCTCCTTTAGACGCTTCGGCTCATCCAGGACATGCACGCAGCCATGATTGCCTTCTGCGATCAACTGTTTAGCTTGGGGCTAGATTTGCTTCGTCCGTTCCAGAAATGACCTTTGGTGCGTGTCTCACTCTGATGCTGCAAGAGCTGCTTCGGCAGATCTGCGCTGCAGATTTGGCACGACGTGCAGAAACGCAATCCACGTCAAAGATCTTTGGGGAATGAGCTGTACGATCGTATTAAAGCGAAACAATCACGTGGGGTTTCGTCAACGATGGGTAATTGATAATCCCATCCCTCTCTCTCCCAACAGACGACGTGCTTGCTTGTCCAGAGGAAGCAGGTGAAGCTGGATTGCCAGCGCGAACCGGCTGCCTGCTGTTTGCTTCAGCTGGTCACTGGCCGATGCGACCAGTTCAATCGTACGCACGCTTGCAACTTACCAGGAGAACCGCAATCAGTTGTCAATCCCGCTTTCCCTACGAAGCAAGCACGTGCCCGACTACGAGTAGTGCACATCCTGGTGCGTTATGCGCAAGAGAAGCACTTGATCAATAAAGCGGTGTGCCGGCATGATGCGGCACTTTTCGTCTCAAACTGCTCAGCTTGGTGACGTAACTTGCCCCAGCGCTCACTTCGGAGCTTGACACCCGCTCAGTAGGGTGCGACGGCTCCAGAATATCACAACATGTGCTGATATGCACAGGTCTTGGGTGTCCGTCCTGGCGCATGATAGCACCCTTGCTCAGGCTGTGCTGATCGAACCCGCGTGTGATCACTGTTGTACCCGGACGTGCAAGGACGACCGTAGAGCACACCTCTGCAGCCGGCAGGTTGGTGCTCAAGTTCAACATGTGTCAATCAACGTGCGTGTATCACTGCTGTCGCAATTGCTGAACGCAAGTAAGCGTTGTACAGCTTCGATTGTGGAAGCAGTCACTCCCTTGTGGCTCTGCAGGTCCTTGGAGGGTTCCTGATGACAAGCCAGGTGTATGCTCACAACTCAAGGAAATCGTGATGTCACGCATATGTGACAGCATATATGGATGTCCAGGTGAGCTCGTGAACAAATTATACTCCATCTTTTAGGCTTACAACATTGTCTTTACTCCAAAGAGCAAACTATAAAGAGTGTGCAGGCTGTATGAGTCCCCATGCAAGTTCTGAAGATGAGACCTCAGCAAGCTGTGTGCCAAAGGGCTTGGGGCCTCGCATTTATGTTGGAGGCATTCCAAACGCGCTATCTCAGACCATGATCAAGAATCATTTCAGTCACTACGGCAAGGCAAGCAGCCAGAGTCAATCTGTGTCTCTTGGTTGTCTGCTCCATGTCATAACTGGCTTCCTTGTGATTGGGTTAGCACTCAATACTGCAATAAAGATCTGTGCTTGGTACAAAATTGCACCTGCACAGGGCAAGACGCAACACCAGCGTCTGAAATGCTTGTCCTAATTTCCTGGCATGCCAATGCAGGTAGTAGATGTGTATTTCCCCAAGCATCCTGTTACATCTCAGCGGCAGGCCTTCTGCTTTGTTACATTCAGCACTCGCAAGGTACCTTGCAGAGCGTGCCACCCTTGCAGACATTGTGCTGCTTGCGCCATGTGCTGAATTTGCAACACGGCATGACTCACATGATCGCCTTAGCTGCTATGTTTGCCTTAAGTTCAGTATAGCAGTGTCGTAGTTTTACTGCTCAAATCACTTGTGCTGATGCAGTGACCTAACTGCTGTGCAGGCTGCAAATGCTGCAGTGTCACAGAGCAATCGGAAGATCAACGGCCACCAAGTGAGTTCAATTGCTTCCACAGCTGACAGACCTATGCACCACCGCAGTGGTCAACAGCCTGCCCCCCTGCAACGCCAAGCCTCACTCTTGGCTGAAGTGCCTGCCCGATTCTGTCAGGCATACACCATGTCTCCAGACAAGATGCCACCAACATGCTTGCACCTGCCCACTATTGCCCACAACTTGTGGGCTGGACAGACCAATCTTGCTCCTACTCTACCTGCTGCCCAGGTCAGTCTTGCAGCCAGCCAGTGTGACCTTGGTGTCAATGCAAAGCTTGACGCGATACATTGCAGCCACATGCATGACATCCTGCCACCTGCTTCCTCACAACTCAAATTGCTTGTCTGCTTGAAAGCTCCTGTAATCTACCGCTGTAACTTGTCAGGCTGTCCTGCCAGCATGACAGGGCACTATGAGGATGAATTCTCTGACAGTTTTGTGATGTCACCCTGCGCAGATGCCAATAGCAGAACAGGTATGGCATTGTCACAGCAAGATCTGCACATGTGACCTTGAAGCATGTGCTGCAAATCTCTGAACAAAAAAAATTCACTCACAGAATTTACAGAATTCACTCAGACAAATTTTGCGCTTGGGTACAGGACATGTCAAGCGCTTTGGACGTGCACAGCTTGCTGGTGAACCCTCTGGATTCCCTGAGCAACCAAGCCACTCTTGCCTTGTTGCTTGCTGCCAACAGACAAGGCAGTGGTGCAGTGAGAAGCGCAGGCATGCCAACATGGCACAGCGATGTGCCCACAGGCTTCTCAGGCATCGCACCTGCATACTTGCAAGCTAGCATCCTTGCTAATAGGGGTCTACATACAACCACTTCTCCCTATCTGCACAATGAAGAACCTGTTCTTGATCATCGCCACAGGGCAGCCTGGAACAGCAGATGCATGGGCACCAGCCTGAATGCTGCCCACCTGACTGTGCCTGATGCTGCCACGCTGCCAGCAGCTTTGCCTGGGTGGCCAGGTGCGGCAGACAGCATGCATCACCCTGCTCTACCGTCCATATTGTTTGGTAACAACATCAGTCCCCTCATCCCTGATATGCCAGATGTGCAAATGGCGGGGGCGCAGTCTGAGCCCTGTGAGATGTCTTTTGGCCATGGGCCTCGTCGCCACAGCGACGTGCGGGATGTACAGTACGTGAGGCACAGTCCCTACTGACTGTCTTGTTGCACTTCACATAACTCAGCTGCTCAAGATTCGCATGTTAAATTTCCCTTTCTCCCTCTTTTCCTGTTGCGCTGGTCTTTTGAACAGACCTCTTTTCCCTTTGCGCTGGTCGCTTGAACAGATGTTTTCATAAACTGTTGTTGCCTCTTCCCTTACTGTGTTGCTACTTGTGAGACTGAGTGTTGCTGTCACTGCTGCTGCTGAGCATTCGTGCCAAACAAGAGCAAGCAAGGAGTGTATGTTACCATGCCTGTTCTTTTTTTTCTTTCTTCAGAGATCATCTTTTTCCGGTAGACCAGTCAACACGCAGAACCGTAGTTGTTGTTTCTGGTGAGTACGGCGACAGAATGTTCAGCATTGATGGTGTGCAAAGCTCTGGGGCAGTTATGTTGAGTTGCTCTGAAACCTGTGTGGTCATAACCCACATGCTTCAAACAATAAAGCCCTCTGTGATCATGCTGTCTAATTGCATCATGTTGATGCCTTGAGGTCATTGCTGTTTTTGAGTTTGAATATTTGCCTTGGGAGCAGGCCATGCAATGGAGTATACTTGCAAATGTGATAAGCAGCAAGACCTCTGGGACACATCTTGAAACAGGATGCACACTAGGATAGCATGTCCAGACAGTAGCAGAGCTTTGGGTTAGATTTAGTCAGATGCGATGTGATGTGATGTGTGAACATTGGTCATGTTGCTGAGCAACACACTGCCTGTTTTCTATCATCGAGTTTAGTTTTGATACATGTAGGGCTTGATTTGCTGGGGTGTGTTCCTGTTGCTCAGAGCTGCTGAGCAGCAGGGTGCTTATGAAAGTAATGAATGCATATGCTTGATGTGAGTCACTTTAACAGTGTGTCAGTCTGTAAGTGATGCTGAGCTACACTTACATACCATGTTTGTATACATGTCAACATTCACTGCAACTTTGATTTTTGTACAGCCTTGCACATGAATTATGCAACTCTTCATGACACAGCAGGCATATGTGCCTTGAGCCACGACTTGCCATACTTTCACAACCCTCAGCAACCCTAGTACACCTCAACCCAACTTCTCTATCACTGGCGTTTGTTGCAGACTGGGTAAATGGCAGCCTCATTCAAAAGTTGCTGACAATAAAGTGCTTGCCCACGCACTACTGAGGACCAGTGCTGAATGTAGGTCAAAGTGAAGGCGTCCAAATGGCCATGGCAGTCTTGCATGACTGCATACTGTCTCTACCACAACACCTATGACCGGGCTCTACAAATTAGTGAGTCCTTGGGGACACGTGTCTGAGATCCAATCAGTCAAGGAAACAGCCATGGCCATGACACCATGCCTAAATAAACAGGCAAAACTCAAATCTACAGTAGCAAAGATAGGCGCTTAAAGCTCCTGCCATACACTGCACATGCGCATCGACACCCAGGTCATATATTTTTATCATCTTCCTTACCACCGGTCTGTTTCAGGAGGGAGAGCAACAAGACTTGGCCAAATGCGGTACATGCCGCATTACTTTTCTCCAAGCGCCAGCTGGCTGTGCAGATCACATGTTTGTAAATACATGACATACTGAGGGGACTAGCCATAGTAACTTGCTGACTCAGTATGGTAGTATACTAATCTTGGGAGGAAGCACTCCAAATGGAGACTTTGACTGCTGTGCATCAACCATCAGCATCACCACCGCATGCTCCTACATGGACTGCCTGCATGTAGTCAACATGTAACAGCTTTGACACAACCTAGAGTACAAACTGTGCTGGGACAACAGCCCACTGGCAGTCACAGTGCACAACAGCAGCATCCCATGCATTTCTGACCAGAAGTGCACACCTGACAATCACCTTGGCCTGAGCATGCACTGCAGCAAGGCATTGTCACGCATGTAAGCTGCCTGAGGGCCCACTGCCACGCCAGGGCTGCTGTTCTGAGCTTGCTGGACAGCATGCTGCATGGATTCCATCATCTGAGATGCTGCATATGCATCACAGTGCCTCCTGGTGCCAGCCAATGCAGCTCTCTCACCATTACGCAGCATCATTCCTGACATGTCTGGTATGGCAGGCTGCCTGCCATACCCAGCGCATGACTGGGCAGCATCAGCCCCGAAGCTAGACGGCGCTGCCTGATACCAAAGCTCTGGCTGTGACGCGCTTGCAAGCAATGGCGCTGCCTGTGGGCTGACACACTGCAGGCGGCACTGCTCACCAGAAGCCATGCTGTTGTATGCAGGCATGTTCAAGCCTGTTGATATGTCCCTTAAGGGACCTGACGCAGGGGACGGCAGCAATGTACCAGAGGAACTTGGGTGGTCTCTTTGGTTGGCCCCGTGTCTGGGTAAGCCTGCATTCATGGGGTTCAAGTGGGAGTTGACCCTGGTCAGCATTGCACCAGCTGGCTCATCAAAGCGCACTGCAGCCAATGCATCTGGGTTTTGACTGGGTTTTGACAGCAGAGAGTGTGAAGCCCAGAAGCTGTGCACTGAGGGTTGGCGCAAACTCTGGCCTGGCCATTGCACTGCAGCCTGGTGCAATGCAGCCTGGTGCAATGCAGAGGCATGCACTTGCCCTGGGACGAATGGCAGGGCATCTGCTGAACAGCCATATGAGTGGGATGCCAGGTGTGTCTGACTCTTCTGATGCATGGCCTGGTCTTGCAGTCTGGCTTCAGCTGCTGCACCAAGATGCCCTGGCTGTACTCCATACTGGACACCTTGACCACTGCTGTGCCAAACACTAGTGTCTGTTTGGTCGTGTGTAATTGCCCCCAAAGTTGACTGCTGTTTCCAGAACTTATCAGCTGCTGGAAGATTGCTCTCATCTGAATGCAGGCTTAGCATAGAGCCTGGGCTAGTACCAAAGTCCTGAATCCTCACCCCTGACAAGTCCCCAGTCACACTATGACGGGGGTATGAATGCGCCTCTGGGCGGCTTTGCAAGCCTGATTGCCTGAGGCTTGAGTGCCTTTGGCTGCTGCCTTGCCGCTGAACAGAATGTGGAATGGGCAAGTGGTTGGAGACGGCAGGGAGTGGAGGTGGAGCAGCAGCTGGATTTGCTCTGCCATGCCATTCAGATGCGATGGCCTGCAGGTTCCATCACAAGTGAGTCTCAACAGGCAGTCTAGACATGACACGTACCAACACTCAAAATGCAACCAAGGCCCTTCTTCCCAGACCTATCACCTAAACGGCTGAAACGCCCAAGGAAACTGTCAAAGTTATTGGGCTCAATACAGGAACAACCCCAGCTGTTTCAAAATTGAAACGCCAAGCGGCATCATGTCTTAGGTTCTGTGCCTTCCAACCAAGGCGTCTTGCACTGAGGGCTGCACAGAAAATCTGTACATGCATTCAAGCTGCTATTGAGCAGTGAAAGCCAGGACAGGCTGCTTGCTGTGCAGTGCATCATACTTTGCAAGGTCTCCATGTACAGTTTGACATGTGCAATGACATGTGCAAGGTAGCAGCATCAAATACTGTGTGTTGAAATCTGACCTGAGCTAGAAGCAGGTCTGCATGCTGAAGGCCACCGTCAACCTGCTGCTCCATGTTGCTTGCGGTGTTGCGGCTGAATGCCTGGCGCTGGGCTGCAATGGTCTGCTTCACTTGAGCAAATATGCTAGCTGCCTGATCAGACTGTCCACTGCTGCTGAAATGCCCTGGCACCCTGCACAAGCATCACTAGCCTTTAGCCTCGTGCAATATTATCATTTGTTTTGCAAAGCATATGGTCTGTTCACACCAGATAGTGCGTGCCACTCCACCCTGGAACATGGACTACAAAGCTTGTAGTCATCCAAGCAGAAGCCCGAACAAACCAGCTCTACAAAACACTGCTGATCATCAAGGGTCTTGCCTGCATGTAGCTTTTATGGTAGCTCAGAGAAACACATGGTGTTAGACAGCATGTTTACCGTGGTTGCTGGCCTTTGAGGGCGGCTGCATGGGGAACAATATTGCGGGGGGGAGGCTGGTAGTAGAACTCCATGTTATGCACCTTCTGCGCTTTTGGCACATACTGCCCTGCACACAAAGCATTCCCGTAATGTAACCTTCAAGCCGTCCCTCCCAGCATGATACAAATGCCAAGATATGGTTTGCCATGCTCTGACCACATAGCATCTTGCGAAGTACACAGCTGCAGTGCATCATTGAACGGCACTCCAAATGTACGTGTACAAGTGTACACTTCAGTAACTGGAGCAGAGATTGCATGTACAGCAGCATAAGCCTGGCATGTCAAAATTGGCAAACGGCTGGGCTGCCTGTAGCAACAAAAGCCTGCCCAACATCCGCACTGTTGCAGGGTGATGAAGCCCTGTCGGGTACGCAATGCGATGAAGCCCTGTTGGGTACAAAGATCAGCAACTGTTGGGTACAAAGAGCAGCAACTGTTGGGTACAAAGAGCAGCAAGTGTTGGGTACAAAGAGCAGCAAGTGTTGGGTACAAAGAGCAGCAAGTGTTACCACTGTAGCGTCCCTCACAAAGTGCTTTGTAGCGGTCCACAGCGTCACAAATGATGTCCAACGCCAGCACAACTTCCTGTTGGGCGCCCTGCAGCCAAACAACAGTGTCAACAGGAACATCTCCAGTGTAAGAAAGAAAAGAAAAGTTTACGCTGTTCAGCAATCATAATGGGAGCCTTCTAAGGCGGCAGCCCGGAGCTATCTCCAGTGTAACAACAAACTTCCAACTGTAGTGCTCAACAACAGAAGTCTCACTGCCTGTTTTGCATGTTGCGCAGCAATGGTCATGGTCATGGTCAGGCAGTATTGCAGCAACAACAGCTGTGGTGTGAGAAGAAGACGTGATGATTGGTGCATTCCCACCTGAACAAGGAAGTTTCTACAGGGGCGATGCTTGTTGTCAAGACTGGCTTTGTGTTTGTCTGTCCAGCTCTTGATATCTGCTCCACTCTGCCTACTGACCTCCCTCACACAAACACCATTAGGGCCTGCATACAGTAGCAGCTGCCAGTTTAGGTCATGTAACCTGTGCTTCTGGGTCAAGCAGGCCCTTTGTATCACAAGCACACAAAGCATGGTATCAGGACAACTGAGTACTATAATTATGAAATACTCAATGGGCTTCTGCACCGTGTGTGGAAGGACAGTGTGAGAAGGTGCAGAATGTCACCTATGACAAAGCCAGCTGCCAATAGTGTGATACGCAACACAGCACCCCTGCAGCACAATCTCACATGTCACTTGTGGACAAGCTGATGTAGGCTGCTAGGCACAGCTTTGATCAGGCTACAAAGAATGCCACGACTGCCATGCAGAAATGCAGGGACAGGCTTTGCTTGCATGTGTTGCTTGTTTTCAAGTCCTCAGCCATCAAGGTGTGCCTCAGAACTACAGCTTTCTCTATGCTGTTGTGTTGTGCCAACCCATTTCAGAGACTTGGTGTAGCCTTGTAAGTGTGCCAAAGGCTCTCAGCACTATCATCATGAGTTGCTTCATAATTGATGACGGCAAGCTTGATAGTTGGTGATGGCAAGGCATGTGGGGCATAGTCCTACCCATTCTGTGTGGGTGTTGCCTCCATGATGCCTTGCTCCTGGTCTTCAATGCCTTCTCCCAAGATGCGTGGGCCTGCACCACATATGCCAATGATACGTCATTATCAAGCCTGTGCTGATGCATAATGGACATTGATGGCATGGAGCATGCATGGACCAGGAACCAACATAAAGTCAGGGCTAACAGGACTAAAGTCAACTTGCTCTCTGCATACTGCAGAGATTGATCAGGCACAGACTTGGCTGCCGCACCAGAACATACACAGCTGCTGGCAGTTTGATGCAGCAGCAACTTCTGTTGCTACTATGCATCAAGCTGGAAGCCAACGGCCGCCAGATGCCTCCAATGCATTTGCTGTGTTCATGCAGACGGGCACAATCAGCAGTAGACCTACCGCTTGGCTGCAGCCACTTGACACTGTCACAAGCTGCTGCACTCAGGGCCGGGTCTGGAGTGTCTCTGGTCATGCCACTTGCAGTAGCGACCTTGCCAGCTTACTGTCAACTTGGTATGCTGTCTGTCACAAGGCTTGCCAACCCGGAACTTCCCTTGCAAGGTTCTTGTCCTGGTCTCGATCAAATATAATGCTGATGCAATATAGTGCCACTGTTGAAGTGCTTGCCCTGAATCGCTGTTTTAGCTATGATGACCGACTGACTGTGTCGTCTGGACTGTTCAGCTGCCTGGTTCTGACCTGCGTCACAGCCAAGCTAGTGACTGCAGACGATGGCTGTGCTGATGGTGCCTCGTAAGATCTCCTGGGCATCAATCGGACGCACGACACGGCGCAAACTGCGGTAGCGCAGGGTCTACTTCGACAGCAGCAAGCTTGAAGTGCATACCTCTGTTGGGCCGTCGACCGCTGTTTTGGCGGCTCAGGCAGTGTTGCTTTGCCAGGAAAAGTACCGCGACAGACAACAGCAGGGGCTGTTATCGCCAGGAAGAGCACAGGGCCGGCTGCAACTCTGTGCAGCATAAGTCAAACCAGCAGTCAGAGACGCGTCGGGACGTGGTGTTGAGCAAGTCCGCCTCTGCAAATGTCGGCAGCTGATGGGCTGACCTGGCGCAGTCTCTCCGAAGCTGAGCACCAGCTGCAGCTGGAGGATAGAAAGCCCGCCAGGGCAAAAGCAGAACGCTGCAGAATGCCGCGATCAGTACGGCGTGGTGATCTGCCGCTTTGAGCTCCGCTGATGCCAGCTAATGGTATGAGCCCAGGGTCTGAAATAACTGCATCGTAACAATCTGCATCAGCTCGAGGCCAAAATGCGCTGCAAAACCTAGGTCTGTATGCCTCCGGTCAACCAAACTCAGTTGCTAATCTCATAGATCTGTCCTAGACGCCTTGACTTCGTTCCCAAGTGGGTGTCGTGGTCAACGCATGAGTCAATTTGAAGGATAAACACAATTCATGCGACACGTGCTGCTAGATGTCAGTGCAAACCTGCTGCCAGCTCTGGTGCTTGATGGCGCGCAAATCTTTTGGGACAAGGACAGTCATTCAGAATCGAATCTGCAGCCTTGATCAAGCATGAGCGCGGTTGCTGCACCTTAAGGTTGCACATGCCCAAGTCGGCATGCCTACAATTTGCAGAATCCTGTCATGTAATCCCTGCATCAAACCAAGATGGCCGAGACTTACAACGACGCTCCTAGAAGCCATGCGCATGCTGCTGCATTCGGCACAAATAAAACTTTGAACGTAATGGTTCTCTCAGAGTCTCCTGCTCATGTTGGTTTGACAGCAGTAGCGGCAGCAACTATTGTTTTGGGGCTGCACCTGTGCAAATGTGACAAATGTCCGACACAATACTACTCAGGACAGGTTATCAGTTTGCAGCGCTAAACTTACGCTTACATGCTTACAAGCCCTTGCATGTTTAAGCATGTGAAATCTTCCATGAACCATCTAGCTACACCAGGCCATAGGGCACGACTCGGCAGTGCAGTCATGTACACTCACTCGCGCTAAAATGTCATTGATACACTCTGCATATTTGCTGAATTGGTATAAGAGCTGAGGCAAACCACTGCTACTTGGTAAACGAAATGGCAGAAGGACTGATGCAGAATGACGAGCAGAACCTGCCAAACAGCGTGCAGGACCTGCAGAGCTAATATGCATATCCTGACATCATGTGTCGCAGAAGCTGGCAGGCAAATAAAGAATGCAGCAACACAAAATCAATGCAGGTCTCAGCACCACCACTCTCGCACCTGCCTAAAATGCCAAGTACGATAGCATGTTTCAATCAAACTGCCAGCTGCGATTGCATGATAGTTGGACCTCAGGGCAACTGCAGTCTGACAGGAGCAAAATGGGCAAAACATGCCCCTCTTCACGGACTGACTGCATGTTCACGGGCCAAGAAATATCCATAAAATTCAATGTAGCTGAGGCATATGTTGTTGTGGGCGCCAGAATTTGGGCCAGTCAGCAGAAGTCTGAACATCTGGTAGGGAAACAGAGCTGCATGACCTGTGACAGGCCATGATGCATACTGGCCAGGCAGCTTCACTGTGTTCTCATTGACATGAGACCGCAGTGTGACCCAAGCTTTCCCATCATTTGATCCCTGCACAGGATTTGACACAGTCATGCAAGCTGTATATCACATACACACCTGCCCCACCAATGCAAGCAAGTTTAGCGCAAGAACACACAATGCATATTTGTAGACGCTCATTCAAGCTCGATAAGTACAGACTGCCAATACAGCCACAATGACATGCGCCATCGTGCAGCATGGGCAGCAATGCACAACATAAGCTGACCTGCATGACCCAGTTGCGCACGAAGTCCTGTGAGCCATCCTGCCGCAGAGTGTAGTAGTTGCAGGTCAGGCAGTGCTGCTCTCCCAGATCTACTTGCCACCAGGTTTGGGCTTGACCCTCCACAGTGCACGGCCCAGCAAAGTTCATGCGTAGGAAGTTGCCGCTCACAACTGCTTTTGGGTCTGTGTTTCGACAAACTGGACTGCTTGCTGATACCTGCAGGAGCACAGCATCAGCCCTCTGAGCAATGAAATGCGGTCCATGGGGAAAAAAGAAAAAAGAAAAAGGGACTATGCCTTTTGGCGTCAATTTGATGAGAAGCCAAGTATTATGCCGGGCTGCCCAGGAGGTCAACATGACCATTTGCATGTGCACAGCATCATCATCAAGCATGAATCCAGACCATGGATAATGACTGTAGCAACCAGCAGCAACTATACAGGTCTCATGCAGTTGAGCAACAATGCAGCCCGCCGTCAACATACATGCATTGTATCATGTTTACAGGTTGTCACTTCCATGACAGCATGGGCTCAACCAATGCCGATGTTGGCTGGTGCTACATCCTCACCTTGATTTGACCAGACAGCACAGGTCCTGAGACCCGTAGCTGGTTCCTATGAAGTGACAGACGCCATTGTCGTCGCCATCAAACATGTACATGAGCTCCTGGCATGCAGAGGGGTGCCGCCGCTGGAATCGTTGTGACACTTGTTGCACGCCTTGATCTATCGCATGGATATGCCGCTTGGACTCCACACACACAGGGGCCATCTGCATTTGCACCTGCATAAGTGTGCAAGAACTGTGGGATTGTATATGTCACTGCATGCCAGCAGCACCACCAGACAGCAACAAAACAGACAGCAATAGAATGGACAGCAATAAAACAGACAGCCCTGACATGCAGCTGACCACCAGCAAGGATGTGGTGTACTTCTTGACAGTCTGTCACAAGACCTTTGGCAACATCTGAAAAGAGGGCTGAACAGTGACTTGAGGTTGTTCACCTGAGATGTGGGGCTGAGGTCCTGAGAGCCCTGCTGAGCAGCCATGGCCTCAGCTATGAGGTGCTGTAGCTGCGCACTGTGGGATGCCAAGGGATGTGCACACACCACCTGCAGAAAGCGTACATGCCTCAGAACACGTCACATGTGCCATGCTGTGCCATTCATGCATTTAGTGTCTGGACGCCAAAAGGTTGCAAAGCGATGGTCTTCAATCATCAAAAGGCTTGGCAGACTGCAATCTGCATGGCAAGTAATGTGTCACAGGGCAGCTGCTTTAATGTACCTGGAGCTCCTGCTGAGTCATGAGTGGAAAGCGTATGAGGGGCAGCAGCTGCTCAACCTCATCAATTTTGCTGTCAGACTCCTCAACCCAGATCATACAAGCACCGAATAGGCTGCCTTCTGAGCATGCCTGCAGCAGTATTATTGAGTCAGCCAAATGCCTTGCAGCTATCAGTAATAATGCAGCACAGATGCAATTCAGCATAATAGATGACAGGCAGGACAAGCAGAAATTGGCGCACAGAAGCTGCAAGAACAGGCATGACTGCAAGATTGACCACCTTGGCCTGCGCATGTTGAGTTGTGACTAGGTGACATTGCAGACAGGGTTTACGACCCAGGCTAGCAGCCTGGTTGTCATCTAGCAAGGCTGCTGCAGCAACAAGCACCAAGTGCACATAGCAAAAAGGAAGTCGTACCAGCCCAGGGCGGTCCAGCAGGTCTGCAAGACATGTGCTGGGTAAGCTGCAGAAGCCATCATGATCTGACACTACCACCTCCTCAAGGTTGTCAGCCAGGCAAGACATGAGAGGCTCTCTCAGCTCATCCAGAGCTGGTGCAAGCTCTTCCACCCCATGCAAGAGGCTGCACAAGTTCTCTGGACACAGATGCTGCTCAATGCTCTGTCTGCATAGCCACTTGAGGGAATGAGCACCAAGCTGTGGCAATGGCTCCTGTCTTTGCTGGGTTGCAGCAGGCTTGCGACTGACCGCAGGCTGCATCTGTATCTGCCTATACCCCACATGTTTGTCCCAGGTGCCGAGACCCACGTGCTTGACATTGGGGATTGGATCTGGATCAGTCCAGCTGTAGTGAGGGCTGTCTATTCCTGGCTCCCCTAAGCCTACAGTGATAGTACCTTGGTCGTAGCTGATCCAGAAACGGGTGAAACTGTCCCCTGTCAACTTGGAGCCAGGGACACCATCTGCCTACAGAGACAAAGATGTCGTGGCCAGACCAAGCAACAACTGGTGCTACTGCTGTCCGCAATGGGTCCAGTAATAAGGGTACAGCCACAAAGTAGAGGCCACAGTGTGTTACTTGCCTGGTGACGTGGCTGAAGGTCCTTCTCGAACTTTAAACAGCTGTTCCTGTGACTGCCAAGGATTATGGTGTAATTGCTGTCAGTGTGTAGGTTTCCTAGGTATGCAGCTGCTTGCAGGTCTCGGACGTAGCGGGTTCTCTTTGACCCAGGAGTGGGCTTGAGAATGACAGTCGCGTCGTTTTCGCCTGCAGGTAAAGCGTTTTGTAATGCGCATCTGCGACACATATGCAGCGACAACTAGGAGCAATACATGACACCCACCTCTGACGTCGAAACAGATGCAGCCAGCCCCGTCTCGTAGTTGTAATTGCTCGTCCGACAACCACGCACACTCCCAAGGTGGAACAACGAGTACGTTACTGCTGTTTACTCGCAGCATGCTCCGCAATACACTACATTAAGCATCAAGAGAGAGAACAGAGCATCAAGACAGAGAACGAAACGCCAGCATGGGGCGGCTACCAACAGCCCTCTTCATGCACTGCTGAAGATGTATAACAGTTGTGTAACAGTTGTATAACAAAGAGTTCAGAACTGCAGAACAGTAGTTATGGTTTCCCTATGGAGTGCAAGGAAATCCTCGTCCCCACTCCCATTTCCAGAAAATGCAATCTGTGTAATTGCCATGCTGCTCACAAAAAAGCAAAAATCAGTAACTTCATAACTTTGCATGAAATGTCTTTAGAGCATATGCAGACATTCCTGTAAAAGTTGGCGAATCCTAGACATACCTCAAGGTGGACATACCTCAAGGTATGTGTGCAACTTTGTCAACTGTTGTCTCCTCAAAATCCCTAATATGCCCCCGACAAACAAAACATGTCCAATCGAATAAAGCTACACGCCCAGGCTGTAGGTATGCGTCTACATAATGCACGTATCAAAATCACAGCTAACCAGACGAGCGTGGTTGATGGCTCTTGTGGGCAGAAGTGCCATTCAGGTTCTGAGCTTGCTGAAGTATGGGTTTGGGCACAGATGCTCCATTGGCACCGGGCGCATGTTCCCATGGTCGTGCAGCGGGTATAACATGTGGAAGCGGTGCTGCAGCTTTCTCTCCATTGCCTTGTCTTTGTCCAACGAAGCTGTCCATGTTCACCATGCCAAATACATCCACCATGAATTTCCGTGCTATTCTGGAGTAATCCCGTCGGGGATTAGAGACTAGGCGCAGTGTTCGAAACAGTCTGACCCCATTGATGTTTACACGGCTGGCTAGCCCAAGGTCCAGCTCTTTCTGTATGGCAGTCACGCTGACAAAGGCCACACCTAGACCATGCTGCACAGCCCCCTTAATGGCCTCCACTGAATTCAGCTCCTGTGCAAGCAGGACTGCTTCAGAGAGGCTGCATGGCAAAAAATTGATATTGCAGACAAGCAATGCAGACAAGCAATGCAACTAGACATCTGGTCAGGCATGATCACTGACTGGACACACCTGAAACAGGCAGTCAATCTAGCAATTGATTGAGCAATCTACTGAGCAAGCTACTTCCCAAAACATCAACCATGTAGACAGTGGTCACTGTGCAGCAAGGTCCAAGCAATTGACAAGGCATGAATTGCAGACCAAGTTTTTTCAATTGGGAACAAAGCAATGCATCCTAGCTTCATGGGCTGGCCTCAAGCTGACTTGCTGGCCTGCATGCAAACTTGCATGAGGGCTGCTGCAGAGGCCCACCATGTGAGTGTTCAGCTTGTGCCATTTGATGCCCTGTTGCAGCAGAGTCTCCTCCTGAGCGACTTGCACAGAGGAGCCCTGGTTCAAGCTCACAAAGTCCAAGTTGTACAGCTCGCACTTCTCGATACTGCCCCTCTGTGCCAGCTCGTGCTTGGAAGGCACCAGCAGAACTAGCTCATCTTGAGCGTATGGCACTGCCTGCACCATACCAGTGTTTTCAGTAATGGCTGCAAAAACGCTGCTCAGAGTGCTGTGCTTGCATGAAGATTTGAGTGCAGACTTGTGCCATCAGCTGTGAAAGTGCCTTCAGCTGCAGCTGGCCAGTGTGCAAGCAGCCCATCATACCTCCCTGAGTTTGCATGAAGCTGGTGGACTGGCTCTGCTGATAGAACGGTTTCAGAAGAACAGGGAATGTCAAGCTGTGGAGCAGAAACATTTGCACAACTAAATAAGGCATGAAAACTGAGTTTTTTCTCAGAATGGTGCTAAAGTAAGAAGGGTTGAACTGACACATCAACTTGTGATTGCCATTCCTGGAACAAGACTACTCCTTTCTTGCTGTTGACCATCAAGGGAAATGCAAATTGCTTTGGAGGGGACAGCAGGTTGTGCGCATGTTGTAGCCACAACATGAGAACATGGCCATGTGACATTACCTGCAGGACGTCTTTGAGGTCCTCTGGTACATGGCCCCCTATGATGGCCACATCCACCTCTCCATTGGCCACACTCAGGCATACGCTGCGAGACTTGTCCACTGCCAACTGGACCACCACCTGCCCAGCCACACCACACATCAACAGGCATGCACTCGTACACTGCATGCTTGCATGAGTCTGACGTGCAATACACCACATAGCAGAGTGGTAACATCGGACTGCACACTTGCATAAGTCTGACAGGCTCAGTGTCACTCTGCATGCCTCTATTGCCTAAGCACATGGCTTCAGGCATGTTACAGGCATATTACAGGCATGAGAAGTGTCAGCAGAGCAACAAGCATCGACAGCCCAGACTTGACTGGCAGATCAGCTCTTGATGTTGAGGTGAGGGTGCATGCAGCCGCACACCTCAGGGTTGTTCTTCTTGAAGGCAGCAATGAGGCGAGGCATGAGGTAGGTGCCCACAGTCTGGCTGGCCCCCAGGCTGACCACCCCCGTGCTAGCCAGCCTGAAGTCCTGCATGGCCTTGCAGGCCTCCCCGGCCACCTCCACCAGCTGCTGGCAGTAGGGCAATACTGCCTGCCCTGCCTCTGTCAGCAGGGCTGGCCCTGACCGCAGCGTCTTGAACACCAGCCGCCCTCCTAAGGCCTGCCACAATCAATACTTTAGGTTGGTGTGCTTTCTTGGGGTGAGCTGTCTGGCCGATTTCATCAGTGGACTACATGCAGAGTCTCACTGGCTCCAGAACACGGCCATGATGTGAGGCAGGTGACTCAGCAGTGAGAACAGAAGATAGGATGATCACCTGCTCCAGGCCACTGAGAGACTTGCTGACAGCAGGCTGAGAGATGCAGCAGGCCAGGCTGGCGGATGTGGGGCTGCCAGTGCGTGCCACTGCCAGGAAGACTGCCACCTGGGCCAGTGAGAAGGGCACCTTCACCTCAGGGGCCACTATGACTGACGCTGCCACAGCTTGTTGCCCTGCCTGCATCTGCTGCTTGTGGATGCTGCTCCCGTTGGTGGGATGGCCTGTACGCACACACAATCACAGTCAGGGCTCATCTGTGAACAGAGAGGAACATATCCATTATTGGGCCCCAATGATGGCCCAAAGTCAATACAACAAGAAATGCAACATGCAGGACTTCATGAACGATTGCAGGGCTGAATATGTGCCAATGCTAAGCATGCCTCAAATGGCATTGTCCAAAGCTGCATGCAGCCTTGCAGGCCTGCCAGTAAGCACTACATACAGTCTGATGAGTTTTTTTGCTGCTAAGTGTGCAATGTCTTACCATTTTCATTCTGGCCTCTTGGCTGCATACCCCACTTCTGGTGGGACAAGTCACTGGGGAGGGGGCCCCTGCCCCCCAGCCCAGGATACCGCTCCACAGTGTGTACCTTCTTCCCGCTACAACACCCAACCTCCTACACGTTTGTGCGCTCATGAGACAGTGACAGGGTAATGATCACTAAATACCAAACAAAACAACACTGTCTCAACAGGTTGCCTTGGTTGCATACCAAACCTCCTTGCTGACATCTTGCATGATGCTGTTTGTGCATGACAGCCATACCTTGCATTGCTTATGTGTATGTGATAGCTGGCGTATTTCAATCCTTGCATTGCAGCATTCACAGATGCAAAACGTGACAGCTGAAAAGGTAGAAATACAAGTAAACCTTCACTTTTCTTAGGACATGGAGGGATACAAGAAAAGAGATGAATACAAGGCAAAACCTTCTTTATTATGAGTCAATGACACGCATGCTTGCTTGGCAAAGAGCTCACCTCTGCCTCGAGTGGAGTTGGTGCCTGCTCAGGGAGATAGGCAGTCGGGTCAAACATGATGTCGATGAAGGCTCGCACGGCACGAGACTGGTAGCGAGCTGGGTCTGCCACACAGCGCAGGCTGCGCCTCAAGGGGATCCCCTCCACCTCCAGGGCATGCAGTTGACCTACCTTCACCTCTCGCTCAATCGCCAGCTTGGAGACGAATGCCACTCCCAGGTTGCAAGCAACTGCACTCTTGATGGCTTCGACTGAGTTCACCTCCTGTGCAAGTACAGCATCTCATCACGCAGCTACCATGGCGACGAGCTTACTGTTGGGACACACATACACAGGGTGTAAGGTTTGGAACATCACGGGTTTTCAGTTGAAAGGCTACCAGAAAAGCTTGTTCAGATGTCTTGATGTTGGTTTGGAGTCAATGGACAACTCATTGAATGCCAAAGCTACGATGATGCTGGATAGTGGCAGTGCTGTGGTGTGACTGGACAGGGTGCTCACCAGGACAACTTGTAAGGATTGCCATTGGATGTGATGCTCAGTGAGGGTGTTTTTGATGGCCCTCACAGTGGAGCTCTGAAACAGGGACACATACTTAAGCTCCCTCAGCTGTTCCTTGGTCACATGTTGGCGGCCGCATAGAGGGTGGTCCTTGGAGCATACCAGCACAACCTCATCTTCCTGATAAGGTGTCACCTGCATTGGGCAGCTAGAATGTTCTCTCTGTGTCCCTAGTGGTTACAGGCACATCACATGCACGCAGCGTCACATGCCAGCAGACAACCCCAGGCCTGTGTGCTTTGAGCTTCCATGTACGAGTATGCGTCAAACCGATGTATTCTTTCCACAGCAATAGCTACCATGAGTGTGCCTTGGATATGGCACAGATTGACTTGTTGCAATGCAGGAGCTGCATCATCTGCATCATCTTGTTGGTATGTTCATGACTGATCAAGCATATGGTGCCGCTAGAAGCTAGTTGTGAGGGCAGTGCTGTTTGATGCGTACCAGCAGGAGATGCTGCAGATCAGTAGGAATCTTGCCACCAACCACTGCAAAGTCAAGCTCGCCACGTGAGACTGCTTGACAGCAGCGCCTGGTGTTCTCCACCACTAAGTGTACGCCAACCTGGGAGTGGTCCCGCCTGAATTTCTCTGCAGAGACAGCATGCTGGTGAACACGAGATCTGCCAGGAGCCCCAACACGCTAGGGTCAAATCAGCATTCCCATAACAGCATCGTCAATTCAAGCAAATGCCTGATGTGGTACGACCATGATATGCATGCAGATGGGTAATTTCAGGTGAGAAGGCGCAGGCTTGATCAGATGAGCAGCAAGAAACACAGTGCAAGCAATGTTCTCACCTATAAGCTGAGGCATGAGGTACACACCGGTGGTCTGGCTAGCGCCAATAGTCATTGTACCAGTCTTGATGTCTTGGACATCTTTGGCAGCTGATAGAGCGTCATTGCACAGGGACAGCATGCGCTCAGTGTAGCGCAGAAGCAGCTGGCCTGCAGGTGTCAGCTGTACTGGTGCGCCCTTGCTCCTTATTAGCAGCTGCTCGTCAAAATCCTTCTCCAGTTTGTTTAGCATCAAGCTCACATTGGTGCCAGTGACACCAAGGATGTCAGCTGTCTGCTGCTTGCTGCCAGTTGCAACAACAGTCTTGAAGGCATGCAGCTGATGAAGAC
>JAABUK010004493.1_pt1 | contig 22583 bp, 45 predicted proteins | sample 5559141 | NCBI WGS metagenome assembly JAABUK01 (sample SAMN10711869, study PRJNA513367) | rock metagenome | isolation source: Antarctica rocks | place: Antarctica: Victoria Land, Pudding Butte nord | collected 2016-01-03
CCTGAGAGGATGATAAAAAATGCACGCCTGACATGCAATCAGCGGCGGTCGCCGTCTGCCACACAACTGCTGCCACTACAACACTTCCGGCATCTGTCCGAGGACAAGTCAAAGAGGCTCACCACTTGCTGGCTGACGGGCAGCACTACGTGCAGGCGCTGCACAAGGAGACAATCCTGGTGGTGGCGGCGCAGTCGCCGCCGGCCAGCGGCCGCAGCAGCCCGCCTGGCGGCGGCCCCGCCGCGCTGCCGCTCGTCGCCACCACCACCATCTTCCTCGTGCGTGCCCTCCCCCTACGCTGTCTCCCATCCCGGCCTTGAAGCCAGGATTGCGCAGGTCCTGCACAGCCTGCTGCCGCTTGCTCTCATCGGGGGCATCACATGCCCGTCGCGGTCAGAGAGAGCGTCCCTGCGGCCTTGCAAAAGTGACATACGTGACTCGCAGAGCTTATGAGAAGGCGGCGCTGAACCAGCCTCCACAATCTGTTACGGCTGCAGGTGCGGGCGAGCGACGGGGAGGTGACGGACACGCTGGCGCTGTCGGCGGACTTTGTGCACCTGAGCCATAATGCTGGGCTTGCCGCCTGCGGCGACCGCCTCGCGGTGCTGGGCCTGCGCTCGCAGACCATCCATGTGCTGCAGGTTTGCTTGCAGCCCCTGCGCCCCCTGTGGACAGTGCATGCCGCACTACGGATGATGACATCTGCATGAGCTCCGCTGTGCTTGATGCGTCTTGCAGTTTTCTCGGTTGCATGGGGCAAGCGGGATGGCGTCAAAACGCTGGAGGTGAGAGGTCAATGCAAGGGCCTGCACTGCGGCAGGTGCTGCCGGACGGGCGGTTCTCGCCCCTGGCGCAGCTGGGGCCGCACCTGGCGCCCGACGATGAGCTGGTGCTGGCACAGGCCGCCGCTGACGAGGCCCGCTGGCGCGCAGCCCAGCCCCTGGTGCGGCCTTTGTGTCCATCTTCAGTGGCATGCACGGCCAGTGCTCTGCCTTGCTGCAAGTGTAACGTCGGTTTTGTTTGTTTTGGCTGTGCTATCCTCGTGTCCCTGCACCTGTTGCCCATGACTGCACATTCCAACGCAATTGACACCCTGCAGGCGGCGCGCCAGATGGACATGCGGGCACGGCAGCTGGAGGCCGCGGTCGGTAGCGCTGCCGCCGCCTCGCCGGCCCGCGGTGGCCCGCCGTTGATGCGGCGCTCCGCCTCACACGCCATCGTCCGCGCCGGCAGCGGTGTCTTTGGCGGCGGTGTATTCGGAGGCACCGGGCTGAGCGCCGCGCGCGGCGCGCAGCTGCAGGGCATCTCCGGCATGGAGCGGCCCAACAACGCGGTGCTGGGGCAGCTGCTGCACGCGCCCAACTCCTTGGCCAGCTCCTCAGGTGGGTGGCTTGCAGGGGGCTGCATGAGCTGCCAGGATGCCTTTAAAAGGGCTGTTCGCCTGCTCGTGCGTCAACACTTTTTTACCTGCTAGTGCACCAACACTCGACCCTCTTTTGTGATGGCTTTGGCAACTGCTGCTCACTGATGCGGCAAGGTCGTGAGGGAGTTCACAGTGAATCAGCATCCCAACAGCATTTCATTCCGCATGCAGAGGCAGAGGCGAGCGCGGCGCGCGAAAGGGCGGGCGGCAGCGGCATGATCACGGGGCTGCGCCAGCGCATCCTGGCCTACCTGTGCCATGCGCTGCGGCACCCGGTTGCGGGCCGGCTGCTGGAGGCGGGAGGCGACGGCGGCGGCAGCGGCGGCGGCGGCGGCGGCGTGGCCGGCGGCTTGGAGGCGCAGCGCTCGCACTCTGCCGCCATAGACGGCAGGGGCGGCGGCGGCGGCCATGCGGAGTCCGCCGCCGGACAGCGGCCTCCGCGCGACCGCTTCATACTGCACTTTGACTCCTTCAACAGCCTGGTGGTTTGGAAGGTGGGTGCCTGGAGCCGAGGGTGAATCTGGCCGCGAGACGCGCTCGAAAATCAACCACGCCATTGCGACCATGATGGCCACCCTGCTAGGCGCGCGACTGCTTGCTGCGGATGCCTTGTGCTGTGCTGGAGGTGTCCTGCACCCACCACCTTGCTGCGGCTAGGTCAAGAAGCCCTAGAGACGAGTAGCATACATGATCTACCCCCTTGCTGGCTTCAACAGGCACAATTCCTGGACGAGGGCCAGATGCCGCTGGCGCTCGGGCCGCCGCACATCAAGCACTTGCTTTCTGCACTCCTTGTCACGGACCCTGACTCAAACATCTCGATTGTTGTGGCTATCTAGGCGCAATTCCTGGACGAGGGCCACCTGCTGCTGGCGCTGGGGCCGCCGGACGCGTCGGCGCTGCGCCATGCTGAGTCGCAGCAGCAGGTCAGCCCAGCCTTTGCTCTTCCAGGCTGCGGCTGTTGGCCAATCTGTTCATTCCCGCCGCACCCTGACCAGACCTCGCCTGCGTGCGTTGCGACTCGCCCGCATCTGGGTTTCGTTTCCTGTTGTCTTTTCCACTCATCCGGGTTATGAGCGCAGGCCGCTTTTCTGGGCGTCTTTGATCTTGCGGCGGGGCGACTGTGCGCGGTGCTGCCCAACAGCAGCCCTGCACTGCTGGACACCTACCTGCACCATGCGGGCCACTTCTCCGCGCCCGCCGTCACCTGCGCCTGGGAGCGGTGCGCACTTCTGTCATCTTCGAAACGGAAGCAAACAACCTGCTGCCCGATGGTGCCTCGGAGCGGTGCGACAACTCTCCGGTTTCGGCAATCGTGTGCCGCACAGAAAGAAACTCGTTTTTCGGTCCTGGTACTCAGTGCAAGCTTGCGAGAAGAATGACGGGGAGGCGGAGGGGCGACGTGGCTTCCGTGAGCCGGCAGGCTTGGCGCACTCCATCCTTCGCTTTGTTTGGCAGGTGTGCAGCAGATGAGGGACTGATAATGTTGCGGCAGGTTCCTGACGCCGGGAGGCGCGCCGGCGCACGCGAGGGCAGCGGTGGACCGGCAGATGGCGCACCAGTACTGGACGCCCCAGCAGGTTGAGTTCTCCTTGTTACACAACCCTGCAACCTTGTCTGTGAAGACACGCTGGCTTGTCGTACATTGATGAAGCAGCTTGAGCATGCAGCTCCAACAGCAATGCTTTGTTTGTGCCTGTCTCTGTCAACAGGGACATCGCCCAGGTCTTCCCGCTAAATTCCGACTGCGGCAGGTGTGATTGCAGGTGACGCGGCGGGTGCTGGCAGCCATCCCGCCGACCAGCCAGGTGCTGAGCGCGTCGCCGTTCCTGGACGCCTGCCTGTTCCAGTACGACGAGAAGCTCATCTCGCCGGTCATTCGGCCGCGCGCCCTCGCCGAGGTGCGACTCTCGTCCTGCTCCTTGCCTTTGGCTTCAGCACCGCGGCGGCGGCTGTGGCTTTGGCTCGTGCGGCAATGGCTTGGGTGCGCCACCCGGCGTCTGTCACTCGTGTCATCAAGCGGCAAAAACAGCAGGAACGCTTCTGCTTCGCGAATCACGAATGTTGTGCTGGACCAAGTGCTGCAGTTTTTTGTTTTGCCACCGCAGGTGCCGCTAAAGTTTTCGTCGCGCGGGCGGCGGGAGACGGTGCGCCTCAAGATCAGCGGCAGCGTGTTCGAGTCGCCGGCGCCGTCGGCTCGCCCGCAGAAGCAGCTAGTAACGTGGCACTTCCACCCGGTGCTGCCCTTCGTGCTCGGCGTGCTGCAAACCAGCAACGCTGCGCCCCAGGCAGTCATCTATCACCGGCTGTGACGGCGGCGGCGGCGGTGCCATGGCTGCCCCCTGATTGCCCGCCCGAGGACTCCTTGTTTTGGTCCTGATATCGCGGTGGTAATTCATGTCTGTTTTGTGACGGCTCTCGGTTTATTGGGGCTTTCGAAGATGAAAATGGTTTGGCCGCCGCCGTCAGCTGCTCAGAGACATCTGGCTGCTGTAGATAGTCACCTGTTGAGACCTCGGTAGGTACCTAGTCCTCTCTCTGTTTTTGTGGCAGCATACGGAACGTGGAGTGAGGGGCGACAGGTAGGTAGTGACAAATGTCGGCCCAGATGCCAAGGTGTTGACGTCTGCACAATCAGACGTTCCAAATCCATAGATCAGGTAACAATCGAAAGCAACTTCAAATCACAAGTGCACGACAACTTGCTTTTGTGCTGCATAGAGGTACCTATCCATGGAGGAGGCGATGCTGCGAACCAGTAGTTAAGGCAACGGTCGTGCACAAGCCGCGCACAATCTTTTCAGAGGTCCCCTTCAAAACTGCTCCTAGACTTTGATTCCAACGTTTGACAATGCACAACATCGATGAGTTCGTCATGTCATTGGGTACTGCCGGCAGCCTGCTGCAGTTGTTAGGTACGGCAATGGCGTCACGAACTCTCCTGTGGGCCCTCCAGCCTCAGCCCGTGCTTCTCCGCCATCTGCAGCCAAGCAAGCACGGTGTCAAATCATGTGTGCATATCAGCCAGCCTCACATTGTTGCCATGTAGCATTGCTGTCGCAGGAGCAACGTGAGGGCTGTTTGCCCTTGGCCCACTCCCGCACAAATCCGATTTGAAGGCAGTGGGCTCCCCAGCACACGAAACATGACACTTCTTCATCAAACTGCATGACATGACGGCCACACAGAGCGGCTCACCTTCCGCACGAGGCTGATGCAGACGTTGCGCTTCCAGGGCGTCTCCAGCGCCAGCATGAACACATGATGCGCATTCATCGCCAGGAACATGCCCTGCGCCGCGCCGTCGCCGCCGCCGCGCGCGCCGCACACCTGCCGCACAAGTAACGCTCAATATGCAGAGCGATCGTCGGCCACTCTCACAGTCGTATAGCAGCTGTCTCCCGAGGCGCACCCCATCGCCGAGAGCCGGCGCTGCAGCTGGCAGTCGTTATTGCTGTCAACAACCTGAGGAGCATTCACAGCAAGCGCCTTCAGTGGGAGGTCTGCGCGCCCCGGCAGCTCGACCCACCTGCATGTCGGCGTGGTAGCCGGCGGCCGCAATGTCCTTGCCCGCCGCGGACACCGCCAGCCCCTCAGCGTCGACGCGCAGCGCGGCCACCGTGCGCTTGCGCTGCACCACGCCCTTGTGCTGCACCGGCACCTGGGAGAAGGAGTGGTAGATGATTGATCATGAACGATATATGCTAGATGAAACATCAGGTAGTTGGATGGATGCAGGTGAACGAGTGCTCAGAGTGCGCACGCAGCGCACATGGGCCTCAAAAGCCTTGCGAGACATGAGAATGAAAGAGCAATGCGACTGGCTTGTTTGCAGGGGTTCAGATCTGATGTCCGGCAAGCAAGAAAAGCTGCGCAGTCAAACTTGGAAGCGTGCGCCTGCCGCAGGGGCCTTTGAGCTGCGGCAGGCTGCCGATGTGAGGCTGCAAACACTAAGCTGCGCTGTGGGCTGTCTGGCCGCAAGCGTGATAGCTTTGGGCGATTTGCAGGCCTCACCACAAAGAAGCTGGCACCGCCGGCAGCCTCCAGCTTGGCAGCCTCCTCCTCCACACCTGTGGACACCCCCAGAAAAAGTTCAGCGCTCTGCACATGCATCGAGCCAGACCATGAGACGACATGCAGGATGTGTGGTCTGTGCCCTGGAACCTCAAAACACGATCGCAATCGAGCCAAAGTTCCTGCAGCAGCCAGAAAGTGTCATCAAATCTGGGGGCCGCCCACCTGGCTCTGCCGTCACCGGGGAGGCTGACCGCAGCACGTTGCTGTCGCCCTCGGCGACCGCGTCCCTGCCGCCGCCGACGCGGCACAGGATGGTGCAGCCCACATCCGCCACCTCCGGCGAGTACTGCAGCAAGAAACAAAAGGCTTATATTTGTTTTTCCAGCTGATGGCGGTAACCTGTAGCAGAAGATGGATTCCAGCGTTCCAGCACAATGTGTCGATCCGTCTCACATTCTAATACATTCTGTCGGCGCCTTTACTGTACGCCATGCTGCAACGCACAATCGCCGCAGGTGACCGGAGCGCTCATGCTCGTCACTGGGGGACAAGCGCAATGTGGACCATGTGGCATTGGCTTGCCGTGTGGCGCACGGCGCCGCTGATGGCGAAAAGCTGGCTGTCGGCGGGGCCGGCGCACAGCCACTGCAACGGCAGGTTGTCGGGCGCCGCCCTGTCGCCCGCTACGACCGACAGCGTGTGCCCCACCCGCGCGCTGCGGTTTGGGAGACAGAGGGTCGCGTCAGCGTGCGGCTTGGTTCATGCATCACGCTATCAAACAGCAGCTTCTTCCTCTGGGCCGTTCCTGTCTCGGAATGCCTCAAACTCTCAGAAAGCATGCTGAGACGTGGTTGCGTTGCATGCCCACGAGAACTCGTCCGCGCCTCACCTGCCGACAATGGAGAGCGTTCGGACCAGCGCAGGCGACGCTGCCTCCTCACCAAGCGTTGACAGCGTGGGGTAGCGCTTGAAGGGTGACCGCCTCGCAGGCGATGCGGCGGGCGATGCGGCCTGCTGCTCCCCGCCGCCGAAGTTGCTGCTGTCCCGCATGGGCGAATGATTCTCCTGCACCTCCGTCAGCATGGTCTGAAAGCTCCACTGAACGGAGCATGCGTGCAGGCTGATGCTGTGACGTTCTGCTGTATGGCCTGTTGGCGCCTGCTGTGCCGCATAGCTGTCTCCTGTCAAGTGCACTAGGAGTGGCATGTGAAACCAACCCACCTTCTGGTCTGATGTCGGGCTGCAGCTGGCGTCTGCCTGCTGCTTCAGCTGCTGGATCGTGGCATCGCGCTCAGCCACCTGCATCACCACACAACAATGGGGTTTTGCTGCCTGTCGTAGCCTGCAAGTGTTCAGCAGTCTGCAGATGAAGGGGAGCTGATGCTGGATGTGCCAGGAATCCGGTCGGGATGTAGGTGCACAGTTACCTGGTCCTGCAGACTAGAACACTCGTCCTCCAGCTGCGTCGGCATGCTGAGGATGTTAGCCAGTCAGGGTTAGAGAGCAAAAAATGATGCAGATCTCAAATGTCAAATCTTTTCTGCAACTCACGTGTTCTCCCGTTCTACTGATGCCACTGCATGTGACAGCACCTGGTCAATGCGGGCCTGGAAGTGCGCATCGTTGGTCGCAGCTGTCGCCGCAGCGCTCTCTGTCAGCTCCTTCGCAGCCTGTCAGGAGCACATCCACGTCACTTAGCTGGTATGGCCTCGGCAGTTTGCCACAGCTATGGCCATCCACCTCCGCCTCCATGGCGTGCAGACCCGCAAATTCTGCAATGCCTTTGCGTCGGGATACGAAACTGCCCGACGCACGTGCTTGCAGAAGTGTCGTTGCCCTGGCGCGTCCGCCTCACCTGCTTGGCGCTCTGCTCGATGGACTTCCACTGAGCCTGCAGCTGAATGAGGCCCTCCTTGATCTGGGAGGCGTCCTCGCTGTTGCGCCCGGCGACGCGCCCCTGCAGCTCCTGTGCGATGGACCGCATTGCAGAGATTCAGAGGCAGGGTGACCTTGAGACGTTGTGGACTCGCACCATCATGCCCAGCAGCTGGCAAGGCAGGCCGAGACTGGCATCCTGACAGGTGCTGTGAGGCGCACCTCAATGAGCTTTACCAGCTCCTTCATGAGCGTCTTGCCTGCAATCGCACGACGGAAAACGCATGGCTCCTGGTCTGCTGGCAATCAGGTGCGTCCACGAGACCATGCTTGTCGTGCCAATGGGCGCCCCCGCGGCGCACTTGCGCAAGTGCGCTGTGACATGCCCACGGCATTTGAAAAGACGCCAGATGCAGCCCACCTTTCGGCATGCTCTGAAGCAGAGTTTGTTGCAGCTGTTCGGAGGATTCCCTCAAGTTGAAGGTCCTGCGTCAATTATCGGAGCACTTGGTTGGCGGAAGAGCATTCTATGCCATGACATATGGGAGACGGGTGTCACAGGATCGTTGAGTTTATGCAGTTGCAGGACGTCAAATAACGGCAGAGTTAATACAGGAACCTGTAATCTTGTAACGCCGAGGCATCGCCCTGCTCGAATCTCCGGGCCACCTCCTTGAGGCTCAGCTTCTTCACCGGCGCGGGCGACAGGTCGTCCATCGCCGCAATACCACACAAAAATTTCGAATCACACGGAAGGCGGGCGCCCGATATGAATCTGCGAGACTGCAGAGTTGGTTGTGATGCCTGCTCAAAAATTCACTGTGCCGATATCGAGGGCGCCCCCCTAAGGCTCCGAGATGTGCACCACTTGCACCTGGCTGATGGACAAGCTAATTGAGCTCCAGCAAAATCAGCAAACTACAGTAGTGAACGCGAAATAGCGAAACGCCTGGAGAAGTACAAGGCACAGCTGTCGCCAGGTTTGCGAGCAGATTAGGGCTCAATAGGTTGTCTTCAAGGAAAACCCTGAGCTGTGCGCTTCGGGATTCACAGCCCAATGCGCCTGGGACTCGAGCCTGCACTACGAGCACTGCCGCCTCCGCAGCTCGCCCTTTTGGGGAGGTCATAGGCTGCGTGCGGGGGAGCCAGCCACGATGGTGAAGGTAGGTTCGAGCCGGGCGCGGTGTCCACTGCCCTGTGCGCCCAGCCGCCGTGCCTGGGGAGGCTTGGCCAGATGCTGGACAGGCACCGATGTATTGTCTCGTTGCCCTGCAGCCGGTGGTCATCGACTGCCGCGGGCACATGCTGGGCCGTCTGGCGTCGGTCCTGGCCAAGCAGCTGCTGGCGGGCCAGTACGTGGTGAGTGCTCACCTCAACTGCTCTCAGAGCTGATGTGTTGCCACTGCACCTCTTTCTTCTCATGCTCGCGGCCACTCATCGTCTGCGTGGATGGTTGCGTGTAAGACTATCCTCCGCGTGGCAGGTGGCGGTGCGATGCGAGGAGATTGACATCAGCGGCGGCCTGGTGCGGCAGAAGGCGAAGTACGAGCGCTTCCTGCGGAAGCGCATGCTGACAGCGCCACAGAAGGGCCCCATCCACTTCCGCGCGCCGTCGCGCATCCTGTGGAGGACCATCCGCGGGTGAGGGGCTTCACAGGGCACTGTTGGCTTAACTGTCAGCGGACATTATGGTGCAGCGGCTGCCTGGAGCGGTTACACGGCACTGGAAAGCCGACTTGGCCAGCGGGTGCTGGCAGCGGGGCAGTCGGCTGCAATCACCTTCAGATGCGTGGGACGCCAAGCAGGCAGCGGCGCAGAGCTGCTGGCCGAGGCCTGGATGCCAATTCGCGGACAAGCAGGCAGGCCTTGGCGGGCATTTGCGCCTGGCGTGTCAGCTTCACAGAGCAGCTCGTGAGCTTGTTTGACATCCAGCTGCAGGCAGCAGCACCTGCCAGCAGCAGCGGCAGCCAGAGGACCCTGGCATGCCATGCAGCGCAGTAGTCAGCGCAGCAGCCCGAGACTGGGACAGCGTCACTAATGCAGCATGCACCCGCTGATGTGCTCCGGTGGCCATTCGATCCTGCAGATGGCAAGACCGCAATGGCCAGCGACGCCAGGGTGCGGCGGGTCGTTTTGAGTTCGGAACTGCAAATGAGGTCGATGACGCTGATGCTGTGCCCCCGCTCGCTGTGCGCAGCATGATCCCGCACAAGACGAAGCGGGGCGCGGCGGCGATGGAGCGGCTGAAGGTGTATGAGGGCGTGCCGACGCCGTACGACACGGTCAAGCGCCTGGTGGTGCCCGACGCCCTCAAGGTGCTGCGCCTCCAGCACGGCCACAAGTCCGTCAAGCTCGGCGACCTGGCCACCACGGTGCGCGCCCCTCCGAGTCCCTATCTTCTCTCAGACTGCCCATCCATGCACACGCTGCTGCTCTGCTGCTGCTTGCACTGAGCTGTTGATGCAGGTGCGAGGCAGGCATTGCTGGAAGCATGCACGAATTGGAAGTGATTGCTGCAGCGCTTGGTGGCACATGGCCGCGATGCACGGAGACGCGCAGTGTGCACCTTGCGACAGAAAACCGCCTTTCATCGGAGAGACTCCCTTCAGCTGTGGCACTCCGATCGTCCCTGAGCCAACCCTCAACCCTTCTGGACTGCAGGTGGGCTGGAAGCACCAGGACGCGGTCGCGACTCTGGAGGAGAGGCGCAAGGTCAAGGCGGCAGCTTACTACCAGACCAAGAAGAAGATCAACGCGCTGCGCCTCAAGGCCTCTTCCGAGGCGTGAAGTGCTGTGTCGTGAAATGGCTCAGCGCTAGCGGGCGGGGCTGTCGCCGCACCTGGCATCGATGTGGGGAGCACGTCTGCTTGTGTGTGGCAGCAGGCCACGTTGCAACACCCTTTGGCTATGGCAGCGAAAAGTCACGATGTAAACTGCCAGACCGCCTGCTGATCCGTGCCATATTCTCACTTTCCGTTTCAAGTGCATGGGCACCTATTGCATCTGTTCTCTACATATCGTTCTTGTGCTTGAAACACCATGTGTGGCTGTCGATGCCAGCAGCTGATTACCACAAATTCCATCAATCTCAAGACTGGCATGGCAACGGCGTCAAAGATTGCCAGCACACAAAACATGTCAACAGTACAACACCTTCGCATGCTCATGCGAGGCCGAAGCTGCTCATCGTCCGCTTCTGCACCCGTGCCCGAGCCGCCTCCCGTTTGGCAATTGCCTCCTCGTCTTCCTTCGAGAGCTTTTTTGCTCCCGCCTTAAATTTTGACACCCCCGCGGCCTTCGGCTGCACGTACACAGAACGCTTGTTCAGCACGAAGCCAAAGTGGTCAATGTGGCGAGTTTCGCTGCCCACCAACAGTGCAGCGCGCACAGGAGCCAGGCGCGCAGGCTGGGCATCGCTACCTTCAGCGCCGCTGCTGCCGCCGCCGCCGCTGCTGCCGCTGCGCCGCCGACGCCCTTCAGGGCGCCCACGGTGCCGGTGCTAGGCATCTGGTGGCCGCCCACCGACGACATCGCCGGGTGTGCCTGGCTGATGCGCGCCACCTTCTTGGTGGGCGCCTTGGCTGCCCCCGCGCCCCCTGGTGTGCCGGAGGTGAAAGACACTGTCAGCTCAGAGCCACACAAGTTGGGACCCTTCGGATCTGGTGCCACATTAGATGTGACAAGTGTGCAAAGGCAAGACAGCATGCGAGGTTGCAGGAATTCTGTGAGCAGGCAAAAGTACGACAGCATGGCGCACCTTGGTCGCGGTCGCTGTCGGCGGAATACAGCGCCTCTGTCAGAATCGCTGGGTTCGTGGTCCAGGCCGGCGGATCGCCCCCATAGTACATGCCTGTCGATGAGCAGCAGGAAAATTGGTGATTCTGTGAAGCGTAGGAATTTGTGACGGAATGTGTTTCTCGGCCGACAGCCATCTGCACGTCGCTTGGTGAGCTCGTGGCTCCAGTCTTGTGCATGTACCCAGCACATATACAGCACAAGCACAGGCACCGGCGCCGATGCGACGACTCGCCTGTCTTCGGCTCGAAGTAGTGCCGGTGCACCGCGTTGTACAGGAAGCCCGACCCCGCGTCGGGCTCCCAGCTGCCAAGCGTCTCCTTCCGGTGCCGCTCCGCCTCCGCCTGGTCTTTTTTATATTGCGCCGCCGCCTTCGCCTCGATGGTGTTCATGCTGGACTCCGCCAGGCGCGCCTGGCTCTTCTCTGACTCGAAGTTCTGCCGCATCGCCCGCAGTTCTGTGCGCGAGAGGGCGCCAGGCAGTCAACTCTTCCGGAACGCCGCCGATAGAATCGGCATTAGCACGTCCCGCAGCGGCGCCACTGGAGCAAGTGGTGAGTGTTGGGAAAAGCGACCAGGATAGAAGCACATGTATATGCTGCTGCTTGAGGGTGGTTTGAGGTCTGAAGAAGGGCGCACTCTTGGCGACATTCTCCTGGTGCTTGATGCCCTTCTCGTGCGTCGCCCGCGTGGAAGTGTTGTCGGTCATCCATACTTTGCAGACGTCGCACCAGTAATTTTTATTAGACTTCCAGAATTCAGTCATGATGCTCTGCTCGGATCACCACTGGCAGCCGGAGGCGCGGTCAGGTTTGCAGTGTTGTTGATGGCGCACTCAAATAGAGATTGGAAGTCGTCGCAACTCCTGGGGAAGACAGGCTGATGCTAGCACTCAAGTGGCAAGCCGTCGACAGCGGAGTTGCTTATGTGCTAGTATAGGTCGTGGTGCTGGTGTGCGAATGACAAGTGAGGGCCTGCGCAGCTGCAGGTGGCCATTTTCATTTGCATTCGCATTTGCCTGTTTGCATAGTAACGCTACTTGCAGGGAATCCTGCACCCTTATTTCGCTGCAATGTCATCTCAAGCTGCTGCACGGCACTCGCTGGGCTAATCCAGCATTGCGATGGCTGCCGATCTTGAGGCACTATCAGTCGAGCAGCTCGGGGAGCAGCTCAAGAAGAGTGAGGCCGGCAGGGCAAAGCTCAGAGAAAGCCTGGTGCGTTCTGTTTTTTGCCAGCGCCTCAGGGGGTACTACACATGCAAGCATAGGCGCCGACTGCTGCAACGGCACATTCGGTGCGGCGATGCATGAAACGGTGCTGCTCTGCAGGGCCTGCTGCGGGAGAAGGCGCTCAACACCGGGGAGCTGCTGCGGCAGCACAAGGACCTGCAGCAGCGGTTCAAGCTTACGCAGGAGGAGCTGTCACAGCAAATGGTGGCGTGGGAGGAGGCCGCCGCAGAGGTGCAGGCCGCAAAACAGGCGGCCGCCATGACCAACAAGTGAGACCGGCAGCTACCTATGCTGACACTGTGGATTGCTGGCTCCTCCGCCAGCCATGCTGCCGTTGTCAGCTGCACCCCCTTTTCCTTCAGCACTAGGAGCTGCATCATCCTGTGAGACTTGCACCTGTCACGCTGTCTGCCGCCACGTCATGAGGCGTCAGGTACCATTGCCTCTGCAGGGGCGTCAAGGCGCTGGAGGAGCAGCTGCGCGGCTGCAAGGCGGCGACGAAGACGGCCCAGAAGGCGGCCGCCGATGCGGCAGCGTTGGCCGCAAAGACTCAGAAGTCCCAGGCGAGCGGCGCGGCGGACGTGGCTGCGCTGCAGCGCCAGGTGGCAGAGCTGCAGCGCCGGCTGCAGCAGCCGAACGCGACCCAGCATTCGACGGCGGCGGCGGCGGACCCGGCGATGCCGGCGCTGCGGGCAGACTTGCGGCAGCTGCAGGCGACGCTCGCGACCTTGCAGCAGGAGCGGCGGCAAAGCGACAGCGCCGCGCCGGAGCTGCAGCAGCTCAGGCAGCAGGTCGGTCGCCCACTGTCATCTGCTGACTTCGCTGTCCACTGGCGGTGGACACCAAAAGGGCTGTATGCAATCGCTGCCTCGCAACGTCGTAGGTGCACCGAAGCGTGTGGCCTCACAGCCACGCAAAGCATGATCAGCAAAAGTTGGGGTTAGTTTAGCAGTCAAACTTGCAGCACAGGCTGGACTCTCTGCCATATGTGCTTTCTCGGGGTGCGCAGGTGGCGGCGCAGCAGGGGGAGATGCAGCGCATGGCGGCGGAGATGGCGCGCTGGCGCAGCGCGATGGGCGCCCTGGCTGGGCCCCCTGCAGCAAACACCCACCACGCCGCCGGCGCCGACCCCTGGCTCGCGGCGTCGCCGTCGGAGGTCATGCACGACGCCTCAGTGCGGGAGGGGTCAAACCTACTGCCCTCAGCCGCACCGCTGCCGCGCATCGGCAGCAGCCTGCCGGCCGCGGCGCAGGCGGCGCGGCGCGGTGGCGGCGGCTGGGACGCTGCGCCACGGGCGGCGGCGGCGGCGCAGAGAGAAGCCCGGCCGGGTGCCACGGCAGCTGAGCTGGCGGGCCGCAATGGCAGCGACGAGGGCGTCAGCGGCGACCGCAGGTGCTGGACGTTGCGGGTCCTGTTCCTGCGGCATCTCCGCTGCTCAACAATCCTTCTCTGCGTGGCACACAGACACACGCTTGGCCTGTCACATGGCCAGTTGCTTGCCGAAGGGTATGGTCAAAGGCGTCACTTCACTGCCTGTCAATGTGCTCGTGATTGGTGAGAGACACTTGCGCCGCTCCCAGACATCGGCCAAGCGGCACGGCTGCGGCAGCGGCGGCTGCCTCGGCCAACGGCCTGGAGGAGGGGACGGCAAGGCGGCAGCGGGTGCTCGCGCTGGTGGCGCCCCGCGCCAAGCGGCCGCGCCTGGACGAGTCCGCGATATCGGACGGCAGCGGCAGCCTCAGCGAGTGCACTGCGGGATTCCTGGCCGGTGCGTACCCCAAAATCAGGAATAGCGCGCATGGTGAGGTGCCTGTCGCATCAATAGGACGCATCGACACGCGGTGCATTGCCGACGGCTGCGTGACACTGCCAGCTGGTGCCTGTCCACTTCCGCCCGCATGGGCAAGGTCACCAGCATCTCAACAGCAGCAAGTTCTCTGTACCCCAGCAAGTTTTCGGCATCCCAGTCGCAGTACAAGCCCCTGCAACATTGCGCGCAGGCGGGGAGGAGGGGGACACGGCAGCGGAGGTGGTGCAGGCGGCGCTGGGGCGGCTGACGCGGTGCGAGGAGGCGGGCTCGCTGGCGACCGCCGACGAGGTGGCGCTGGCGCTACAGGAGGTGGTGCTGGCCGGCGCCGTGCCCCTCACCTCCGTTGCCGCGGTGGGTCCACATTCTGAATTCTCCTATCTTCTTTTCAAAGAGAACATGAGGTGTGCAAGTCTAAGAAACGGTGTTGGTCGGCGCCGTCCCCCTCACCTCCATCGCCGCAGTGAGCCAGTCGATCCACACGGTCAAGCTGGGTTCGTGTGTCCCGGACACACCTGCCAAACAAACGGCCTACTGTATGGGCGTGGTTGGCTTGGCTTTCTTTGCCTGCATTTGCACATGCTGTCCGTTTAGCCTGTCCCCTGCGCCGTGCGACCGGCTGGTATGTGCACGATGATATGCACGTGTCTGCTGCCAGGGTCTCGCCGAGTGGCTCGCGGCTGGCGTCACCTCAACCATTCTGATCTCACAGGGCTTCGAGACAGCCCTGCTGGAGTGTGCTGCACCGCTGCACAGGCTGGAATCGGACGATGATGACCACCCGGCACTCCTACAGGGGGAAGCAGCATGCACACAAACAGGTTGGCGCCCCGCCCCAAGCCTCTGCCTTGTCATCGGTTGGAACATTGCGTTGTCGGCGGCCGGCAGGTGTCACGAGACTGGCCGTCAGCGGCGCCGGGGGCTTGGCCACTGCTGCTTGGGTGACCAGTCTGCCGCCCTGTGCTACTGCGATCGGCAGCATTTGGAACTATTCTGTAGCGTCAAAGAGTTGCGCAGAGAGAAACCAAGAGCTGTGCATGTAGACCCGGCCGGGGCGTCCATGGCGGGGCTGGCATTCATGCCGGTATGGTGCGCGCCGGGTGCCCGCTGGCCGCGCACGCTCGCGCTGGTGCTGCGCTGCGCCGCCGCGTTGTCAGGCTGCCTGCAGGCCGCGCTGGGCGGCAGCGGTGGCGGCAGCGCGGATGGCAGCGGCGGCTGCGACGATGACGCGGCGGCAGCACTCAGGGCCGACGGCTGCAGCGGCGGCAGCACGGATGATGCGGATCGGGGCAGCTTCCTGGAGGACCTGAGGGCGCACCTGCACCGCGGCGCGTCGGCGCAGGTAGGGGTTTCAGGGCGCAGGTTGAGTTTGCGCGCCCCTGCTCTCCGCCGAGGAGGCTGCGTCTGCTTTGATGCGGAGGCCCAGATGCAGTGCTCATCGAGCCAATCATGTCCGCACCGGAAGGAACCGTGTTCCCTGCCATGGCAAGTGCACCGGTAACTCACATCGTATACTATTATTGCATCACTGTCTGAACGGAACATGATGTCGCAATTGTGCTGCCTGCCTTTGAGCGGTCCTAAGATCCCAGTGTAGGCTGCTGCAGCCGCTGCATCGCCGCAGACCTCAATTTGCTCAACCAGGAGCCGCGCTGCAGGCCTGCGCCTCACTGCGGTGAATCCTTCCTGTTCAGGGCGGGCGGGGGGGCTCGACGCACCCGCGTTACTATGAGACGGAGGCATGTGCGGTGTGCGCCGCCGCCATGCTGCTGGCCCGCATGCTGGGCGACGTGCAGGTGAGGCTGTTGGGTGTTGCAAAGCCCAGCCATCGCAACACCAGCCACAGCACCATGTCCTAAATGACACGCCGCAGTGGGCCAGAGCGCCTCACGCACGTCTGTTCTTGCTGCGTGCACTGCTCTGGGAGGTCCAGTCTGATGGTCGCTGTCGTGAGCCTTGAGCCTCGAGCCTCGAGCCTCGAGCCTGGAGCCTCGAGCCAACGGCTGTGACTGCGCTTGGCAGGCGGCGCGCGTGTTCGTGTACGACCTCCTGATGACGGGAAGGGACGGCAGCACGAGCGTCCTGCCCAGCCTTGCGGCCGCCCTTGACGCCTGGCCAGAGGCGATTCCGGCTTTGCCGCCCGCCACTGGGGGAGGAGGAGGCATTGAGGCCACCGAGTGCGCGACTGTCGCTGCCCTCCATACAGTGCTGGGAAAGCTCTGCAACGATGCACTCGCACAAACAAGGTATGCTGCTCGTAACGCGAAAGACAGCTCAAATCACAAGGCCCTCTGTATTGGTGCTTCTGCGCTGGCGGTCAACTATTCAACACACCTGCATAACATTGCAGAGTTGTAGCTGGACAGGCATTTGTGCGTCGTCTGCTATATGTGTCTGTAGAGAAAAGGGATTTGAAAAGGGTCATGAAGATTTGCTGCTTCTGCATTGCAGGAGCGCAGACAACATACCCGTGCTGCGAGCGGGGCAGCGGCTACAGGCGCTGGGGAGCAGCACTTGGTCCTGGGAAGACGAGGACAGGGGACAGAGGTGTTTCAGGCATGCTGCAGACGCTTGGGCAGCGCTGCGGTCTGCGGGTGCTGCTGCTGTGTGACGTCACAAGGCGATGGGCATTGTAACACTACCATGTACATATTGATTCGATGGTCTCGCTGGCATTATAATTTTGGAACAGCTCTCAAAGCTGCTTATCAAGTCAGACGAATGATCTCAGGCCCTTGAAACCCAGTATTTTGATCCGGCCACGTTCTGCACTCGTCAGTGTTTCATCGGCGAGTTTGCATCTGGCTATGGGTCTTGCCATTCAGCCACCGCCAAGTATGGTCTAGCAGCGTGGGACAACACATCGCAAGTTCAACAGCATGTGACGTTTCGTTTGCGACCCGAGATTTACTGGTGATGGCTTCCTCGAAACTGAGCACTAGGAGAAACAATGAAGAAACGCGGTCCCAGAGCTCGATCACCGCTTCACAAGCGGCTCTGTCTCTGGCACCTCGGGCGGCGCTACCGACTTCGGTTGCAACGCAGCAGCGTCCTTGGCCTTCTGCATCTCTTTCAGCTTCCGGTAGTTGTACAGGCACACTGCCAGGAAGGCCACCACGTAGCCGCCCAGGTTTAGCGGCGAAACCGGCGACCTGCACAAGGCAAGGTTGTCAATGCTGAGGACGAGTGCTCAAGGCGACCCCACTGCATAGCCCCCACTACATGAAGCGAGGCAGCGTGGCAGATTCGCTGCTACAGCCGTCGAGGTCATGGGGTGGCATTAACGATGGACATCCTGTCATTTGCACTTCCGGCAACAGGCGCAAGCTGCCGTCATGGGCGGGAGCGCACTTGTAGAGCATGACGGACAGGCCGATGAGGATCCAGTCCTTGACGACGCCGGCGATGTTCATAGTCAGCGCCGACGTCTTCCCGATGAGCAGAAAGACTGCCATGTTCAGCGCTGCACAGCGCCACGACCGACATTCGAGGTGTGTCTCGCAGGCGTCACAATGTGTGCCTTTGTTGCAACTCAGAAGTTGATGATGTTTATGTCCAAGGCAAGCTGGGTGACAATGCGGCTCTGCACGCCCAGTCACAAAGTCTTGCTGGAAATAGTAGCAGCATTGCCGCTTCCATGTGTTTGAAGGATACATAGGGGGTTGGTGACTCACCAAAGGCGGCGGCGGCGTTGCTGAACAGTATTCCGGCGTTGATCTGCACGCTGGGGTCGTTGCGGATCTTCGGCAGCTCAAACATCAGGAACGGTAGCAGCAGGAAGCAGAAGCAGGCCGGCGAAATGTAGTACAGCGACGTGATCGGGTTCAGCTTCAGCCCCCGCCTGAACCGCACATTGGGGAACTATGTTTCTCCGAACTTGAAAAGGTGCTTGCAGGGACAAGATGCCTAGAAAACTGCAGGACGCAGCAAAGCCGTAAGGCAGGCTGGCAGCACTGGGGCCGAGCCACCAGTGCTGCCTTCAAGTGTGCATTTCCAGCAATCAAGGCAACATCAGCTCAACAGCTCACCGCTGCAGCAGGATCTGGACCAGCACCAGCCGCGTTGACTCCGTGACGATGGAGAACAGTTGTAGCACGACACCAATCACCACAAAGTTTAGCTCGCCTGCACAGACACCAACTACCGTCGAGGTCCATCCACTGGCGCTGCGGACCTATGTTCGAGGTGATGGCGCATACCATCACAGCAGCCCAGACGCTGCAGATATGCAAGGCACCATGCAGATAGCGCTCAAAACAGACACATACCATACGATGCGATGGCCACCCCCAGACTGACAATCATCATGTTGCCGAAGGTTCCCATGCTGAACTTCTCCGTGGCAAAGACGCAGCCCACCATGAAGACTGCCACTGGCATCAGTGCCTGCAGAACGCGGTCAAGTTGTCATGGAACAGGCCAACAGTCAGTCAAGTTCTGCGTGCTATACGTCTGCAGGCTGATGTGCAGGCCCACCTTCAGCATCTGGATGAAGGAGACGCTGAGGAACAGGTATGCTGCGTTGCCCAGCCACAGGGTCCCCGAATACAGAGCACCGATGGGCACGATCGTCCTGCGCAGCATTCCATATCTCGTTCACCGACGCAGAATCCAGGCTGCAAGCAGCAAGCGTCAGCCAGTGCTGCACGTGCGAGGGATTTTATAGGTTTTTAGGCGCAAAAGCACAAGCACTTCATTGCGCATGCAATTCACCACGGCACTCACTTTAGGTACATCTCCGTGCTCATGTTGATGGACTGCACGTAGCCCATCTTGATGATCGCAAAGGCGAGCGTGGAGCAGAAGAGCATGTGCCACAGCGTCAGCGCCACCGGGTAGGGAAACTGGCCCCATGTCAGGATGTACTTATTGTACAGGATGACTGCGGCAGGCACAGACCAATCAGCATGGCTGGACAATGCTGATTTCGTGGAGTCAGAATGCAGTAGACTGTGTCACAAAGGCAGTGGAACGGACAGACAACCAGGTAATTGGTTGAACAGAGCTGAGGTGCCTGTCATTCGCTCACCGGTGGCGCTCAGGGCGATCCAGATTGTCACATATCTGCGCAGTGCGTCAGATTGATTGTCAAGGGTAGGCAGGAGACCTTGTTGCAAATTCCTCAGTGATGATCATTATGTTTTGGTAATGGAGCGTGGTCATGTACTGCTGCAGGCATTTCGGCGCTCTGGACCGGCGCGCTCATGAACGCCAGCGTCCCAGGCATTTCTGAAACATCATCGAGCGCTGTGCGCAACCGCGTCGCTGCAGATATGACTAAGTGGTACACATCTCTTCAACGCATCAGCTTGCAGCTCACTCACCCATATGTCGCCAAAATCTGGCTGGTGACCGATGGCTCAGCCTTCGATTGGCCTGATCTAGGCGAGGATGCTTTGATCGAGCTCATTGCAGCACCTGTTCTGACGAGAGTAACGAATCAACGCTGCAAAGAGCCCTGCGCTCTGCAGATGGGATCGGCCCCTCTGCAATCACCTGCCCAATTACCAGGACGCCCCGCTTCTCAGCTATGCGCTGCAGCCTGAGCTCATGCTTGAATGCCGCAGAACCGATCAGGACATGTCAATAAACCGAGCGCCGTTGCAAAGGCGATCTACGGGAATCGTCGTACTGCACATCGCGCAATGTGCTGGCACTCAATGTGCCCGTCCAGGCAGTCCGAGGCCGCTAAACCCTTGACGCTGCTCTCATCACGTTTACAGAAGCGAGTGCGCTGGCATGTTTCGTCAACTTGGCTGCGCCCCCGCCGCTTCAGCCTTGCTGGCCTCCAGCTTGACCAGCGCGGCTTCAATGGCGTCCTTCATCGGGCGAAATAGCTGCACGATGTGCCGTCGCTCTGTGCCCAACGCCGCGTCCGCCATGGCCTGCAGCCTGCATTCGCATGCCGGGCGCTATGATCAAGCATGCTTGGCCTTGGATTTGCATGGTGGAAACACGTCATGGAAGAACATGCCATCTCGGAGTGGACCCGCCGGGACATGCATGTTGAATGCCGCAATCATGCCCAGCCTTCATGTGCAGGAAATATGCACGCAAGCATGCACTGCAATCGGCTCGAGCCGCACCCTTGGTACTGGGCCGACAGCGCGGCAGCCAGACGCTGCGCTTTGGCAACGCGCTGCTGGGACACCAGCGGGAAGCACGCCCACATGTGGCGCAGCACCTCGTTGGCCGTGAGCACCTTCTGCCGCAGCACCTCCCGCACCTGAGGCGGCAGACCATCTCTACAATTCGGAGCCAGCCACAAACCGCTCCGAAACTTTTGGCGAGATGCACTGGCCTGGCCAAGTCACCTGCCACACTGATCGTGCTCCCTTTTAAGTGGGGACCAGAATATACTACCTGCGGCAGCAATGCCTCCGCCGCCCAGACGGCCACTCCTCCCGAGTCGCCGCCCTCGCTATCATTCATGATGTCTGCCAACACCTGCGGCAGGCGCGGCGCACAATGTTGATGCCTCCAGAAGGCAACACCAGCCGACACCTGGCCATGCTGCTTTCCCTTCCTGGGCAACAACTTGCGCTGTCGAGACATGTGCCAACATGAGGTGCAACAGTGACAAAGGAAGGCACAAATGATTGGAGTCAGAAACAATGTCAAAACATGTCAAAACAGCACCTGCAGCGCCAAGTCGTCTGGGAGCGCGGGCTCCAGCCGCAGGGGGTCGATGGCGCGCAGCGCCTCGTGCGCCGCGAGGGCGCTGCGCGCGACCCCGCCCGGGTCGTCGTCTGCCGCTGCCGCTGTGCTGGGCGCCGCGTCAAACGCCTGCCTCGGATCCTGCGAAATTCGGCAGCGTTCGTGCTTCAATGCACTGCACGCAGGGCTGCAGCTGGTGTCATTGCAGGCTCATGCACAAGCAACCACACGCTTTGCTGGTCACCGTGAATTGGCTTGGCAGCGGATTTTAAACTGCCCAGCACCGCGATTGCCAAACAGTTGCATCAAGAGCTGGCGGCGTGCCTGTATTCGGAGCTCCGAAAAGTCGGGCACGGGCTGCTGTCTGAGGTCCTCCAGGCCGCTGCCGCCGGCCGCCGGCCGCTCCGCCGTGTCCATGGCCTCCCGGCTGGGCCCCTGGCCGCTGGCGCTGCCTGCCGCCTGCAGGTTCATCGACCTCTCGAGTGAGCTGCCGGCTCGCGCAGTTGCCTGACAACAGCGGCGTGCATCCACGTGGATATCAAGTCAGCAACTGGGTGACTGGCTTGAGTGAGCACGGGCCACAAGATGTGATGCCCACATGGGATGCACACATGCCGGCACTACATGACTATGCATCTTTGATGGCGGGAAGAAAGCCTACGGGGGCGGACGCCGCGAGGGTCACGGCCGCATCGGCAGCGTCTGCGGGCAGGCTGGCGGGCATGCCCTCCATGACCACCTGGGCATGCCGGTTGATGTCCCTAATCAGCCCGCCCCTGGCCGACTTGCTGCTCTCCACCGGATCCTGCAGAAAGGACTAGATCCTGCAGCCACCGCCATCATAAGCAGTGTTCCTCTGTGACCGTGACCCCAGGGGCCAGCATCCACTGCGCTGATCACGCTGAGGGAACAGCAATCTGAATGGGTCAAGCTGCCTGCCTCGCGGCGCATTGTGCCGCGTCGAATGCCGCACGCATCGCTTTGCGCCGATCGCTCTGCAACACTCTCGTCACCGCTGTGCTTTGCACGGTTTCCACAAGCACAGATTCCACCGCACCTGGCGGGAGCTGTGCCAGACGCCATAGCCGGCGTTCATGTCGTCGTTCTGGTCAGCGGTCATGTCGTCCGCCGGGTTGACGGCGCCCTCCTGCGCCCGCGCCGCCTCGTCCTCGTTGCGCTCGTACTTTGCGAAAAACTCCTCCTCCTCCTGGAAGGACCGCTCCGCAGAGGACCCGGCACGGCGCGCGTTCTGCAGCACAAAGTTTTGCGTCACGTGAGCTGCATAGGCTGCTGAGCTCAAAGACAGTGGAACGGATGTTCTCTCAACATGCGCAGTGCAACTGCCTGGCTTGAAAGTCGCTCTGCCCGCCTGCATATTGTGTGTTGCTGCAATTTGCTTAGGGCAGCAACTGAACTGGGCCGAGTTTGAAGATGACTGTGACTGTGACTGTGAAGGCTCTGCCCATTATGCATGCTGCCAGTGCAATCAAGCATGACATCTAGATCCGGGCGGCATGCTTCTGTCTGGGCCGCGCCTGCTGCAGCAGCTGGTGGCGCAGGAACTTGGCCCAGAAGTCGTTGTGCGACATGATGCGCGTGGGCACGTTGGCCTGGAACGCGCGCTTCACGTGCGGCTTCTCCGCAAAGATCTGGTGCACCATCGCCGGCGTCAGTTTCACCCGCACCGTGTCCGACTTGCCGTCAGCGCTCCTGCGGGTGGCAAGGGTTCCGGGGTCGGACTCAGCAACCTCCAGCATGCCGCAAACCCCGGCAGGCAGG
>JAABUK010004495.1_pt1 | contig 22574 bp, 19 predicted proteins | sample 5559141 | NCBI WGS metagenome assembly JAABUK01 (sample SAMN10711869, study PRJNA513367) | rock metagenome | isolation source: Antarctica rocks | place: Antarctica: Victoria Land, Pudding Butte nord | collected 2016-01-03
GTTATGCTCTGGACGCTCGGATTTTGAATTCTGCTGCTGATTGCCTCATCCGACGTGCCACTCTCTTTTTGCTGGCGTTCGCGATCCCGAAGGCTGAGTGCTAACGTCGCAAACGCAAGGTCCGAAGAACGCACGCTGCCCTTCATCGCTTTATCAATCAATTCCATTGCTAGTTCGGGCAAGACCCCGATTAAATCTGATGCAATGGACGTTGCGCGTTCCGGTGAAGAAGAGTAGTCGACGGAGTCCGCGAGTCGCCGTATCTCGGTAATAATGGCGTGATCTGGCGTTTCACCACGTTGAGAGATAGTGGTGACTATCTTTGCAAGGCCCTCAAGTCTATCCTCTTTAAGAAGTGCTCCCTGTACAAGTTTCAGGGCATTCGCGTCCTCGCCCAGAGTCATGTAGGCGTTGACTTCCGATACAAGTACCGAAGCCGCCCCGACATCTGAGAGTAAGGCGAGTTCAAAGGTGAACTGGAAGGCATTCATCAGATCACCTTCGGTTTGGGACGCTCGCAAGCCGCTCTTCAGGAGCCCTTTGATAGGCTGGAGCGAGTTACTCGATTTACAGGCTCCTATCAGGTGATCTAGTGTCAAATAGTTGATTAGTTCACTGCGCTTTCCCAAGCTTTCCAAGTATTGCGGGAGATGCTCAATTGACTCTGGGGAATTTGGTCGGCCATACAGGGCAGCAACTATGCGCTCTAAAGACCATTGCTTTCGGCTTTTTAGCATTTTGGCGACATATGCTTTCATCGCATTTGAGACGAATGCCGGTTGAGTTGAGCCCATAGGAGCGTCAGTGAACGTTATGAATCGCAGATGCATCAGGCGAGTCGATATTTCGTTCGTGGTTTCTTGAAGGATCTGGGCGATATCGATCATTCGAAGAGGGTGTTGAGAGTAAGCCATCAGAGCAAGTGCGCTCTGTTGCGTCTCATCGTCCTCACGAACAGCCCGCCACTCGGATTGCAGAAGATCGGATAACGTTCGTGGCAAATCGCTTTCAAATCTTGAAGGCGACGTGCCGGATAAGATGATGCGGCGGATGCTTGCAAGTTTGCCGGGCATTCCTCGGAAAGTATTATTTATTTCTCTTATTGCTACATCAGAGATGTCGAGACCAGAAAGGTACCTCTTCGTTTCGTCAGGACTAAATCCGGGTGGTCTCCATGTCGTAACTGCGATTTTGCCCCTTATCGCATCCGGCAGACTGCTGCTATCTCCAGTCAACAAGAACTTAAATACGGGAATTCCGACGGGCAAGTACTCGGTTAACATGAGTGAAACGATTTCAGCATCTTGAGCAGACGACTGGAGGAGTCCGTCGATGACGAAGAAGAAGGGCTGGTTCGAGGCTGCGGCTTTGCGCTGAAGTTGAAGGTATGCTGATCGGAGGTACCGCTCGGGGTTTTCGTTCGGTGGCAGCCTCACACCTTTGAAGTACCAATGCACCTGATCGCAAAGTACATCAAGGAGATACTCGGGAGACCGCGCGTAGGAACTAGCTGCTGAGACGAAAAGCGAAAACGCGCGGTCAGGGTGTTTGATCGCAAACTGTGCGGCCAGTGTCGTCTTTCCGCATCCTTCCTCGCCTTCAATGGTGACGATCTCGCTAGTACCTTCGAGCATTTCATCAAAGTTTGTTAGGAAGTGGGGCCGGTCGATAATAGGATCTGGGAGTTTGGGAAAACCCGTGCAAATATTGTGAAGGCCGGTGACGATCGTCGGGTTGACTGCGGGTTGGGCTGACATAAATGAGGCTGGAAAATGCCTTAATTGTACCGGTAGCAAGCCCAAGCCGGCTAGTTCGAGTCGGCGGGACCCAGTGAGCCGTCTAAGACCCGGAAACGGCGTTTGTGCCGAATTGCATTTCAGAGATTCCGGATCTGCGAGGCATCCGAAAGTTTGCTGGGTTTTACACGCTCTCGGGAAGTAGTACCTTCCAGTTGCTCGTGAGAAACGCGCAGGCGCTACTTTGGGCAATTTGGGGGCTCACCCAGGCCACAAGTCTGAAGCCGCGTGGGTTGAACCGATTTCTGTGGGTTCGCCAACAAGTTGCGGGTGCACCGTCCCACAAAATTCTTTAAGCTTTAGAAGGTCATGCGTTTTAATGAAAGGGGATTGCGCTTTCGTTAAAACTGGCTTAAACCCTTCTCGGCACATCAGTGAGTGTGATACAGAGCTTCGGCGTACAATCCCGCTGCCATTAATACTGCGCAAGCATCCGAATCGGCCTGAGCGCGTGTAAGCCACTCGCCGACCTCCTGTGCGAGGAACCCCTCAGGACTCATAAAGAAGCCTGCTTCGCGAATTACGGTGGCGGGCAAGGAGGCGCGAACATAGGCGGCGCGCCCTTCGAAATCGGTTTTACGCCACGGGATGACGTCCTTCGGGTATTCCAAGCCGGACAGGCGGGTGTAGATCTCACCGCTGCGGAAGAGTTGGTCTGGCGTGTCGTCGGGGAGAACGACAAGGAAATCGAGGTCACTGTCAGGGCCGGAGTCGTTACGGGCTTCGGAGCCGAAGAGATAGATGCGCAGGGGGTGGTAAAACTCGACCAAACGGCGGGTGGCTTCGGGAAATCCAATCGCGAACAGGTAAGAATGCGTCCGAATGGGTCAACTCCTGTTCGACTGCGGTCGGCAGGATCACATTTCCAAACAAGGCCGGAAGTATATCGACGTGCCCAATAAGAATCAGGTAATTGACGGGACCTGTGTCGGCGATGACGAGCCGCACAGTTCAGAATCCCAGGCGCTGCAATGTTGCTACATCGTTCCGAAGGTCTTCAATGGTGTAATCATCGATGAAAACATTGTGGGCTTTCAAGAAGCCATCCAGCTTATATCGGGTGCCGAAGCCGAGAAGCTGCTGCAAGTCGGTTTCCGTGAGATGGCCGGACTTGAACTCCTCAAGTGCAAAGGCTTCCAGAGCACGGCGCGAGAGATCCTCTCCCGACGCGGATAATCGACAGGCTAGATTATCTGGAATTTCAACGGTTAGGTGCATGTTGCCAGGTTTCAGGGTAACGCGATCGTGTCCGATGTCGACTTCAATTTTGGGGTAAGCCGCACAAGGGGCTCGCGGAATAGTGGAAGCGGCTATCTTAAAATCGAAAACGGAGCAAGCGATGGACGCGTGGGAAGCAAAAGCGTACAAGGATTATCGACGGATCGTGGCCGACCCGGAATTGCTTGGGGGACACTTGGCGCTCCGCGGCACCCGTCTTTCAGTTTCGCTGATTCTGGAATGTCTGGCGAACGGAATGACGGAAGGAAAGATGGAAGAAGCTTTCGGTGAGCGGATTACAAGGGAAGTAGTATTCGAGGTTCTTAGCGCGGCATCCGATGTGACGAACTCCTTCCATGTGGCTGCTTGACGCCGATGTGGACGTTCACCTTGCCGATTTTCTTACCGAGCGAGGTATCGCTTGCGAAACAGCCAGACAGCGCGGTTAGACGGCTCTCGCGAACGGACAACTAGTGGCTGCGGCTGTCGCGGATCGGTTTGATTGTTTGCTGACGCGGGATCGCCTGTTCCGGGAATCCGCGTCCAAAGCGATTCAGAGGCACCCCTCATTTGCGATTGTGCTGATCAGTTTGCCCCAACAATGATGGCCGGAGTACCTTGAGGCTTTGGTGAGGGCGTGGGACGCCGCACCCGTTCAGCCGCAACCCGGCATGCTGGTGGAGTGGCCAGCACGGGACCTGGGGCACAACTAACGAGGACGAGACGCCGTGATGAATTTAGAGGCATTGCCGAGGAATGTGCACTAGCGTTGCTTTGCCGCTAGTTCCGGCGCTACAGCGGAAGTTGAAAGAATGGCGGGATGGCGGGTACGCGGGGCTTCCGAGACAAGCCGGAGGTGCTGCGGTGGTGGTTCGCTACAACGAAGCTTTGGCTCGATCGATTGAGAAGTTTGGCTTAGCACTCCTGCGGGTGCCGCACGTGCAGAGAGCGGGTGTAGATCTCACCGCTGCGGAAGAGTTGGTCTGGCGTGTCGTCGGGGGAACGACCAGGAAATCGAGGTCACTGTCAGGGCCGGATTCGTTACGGGCTTCGGAGCCGAAGAGATAGATGCGCAGGGGGTGGTAAAAGTCGACCAAGCGGCGGGTGGGCGACGGCTTCCGGTTTGGTCACGCTTGCTTATTATCGCGGAGTTGCGGGGGACGGCTTAGATATGATTGAAGCATGGCGAGCGGGAAGTTTTTCGAGGCAGATTTTACCGCTGCCGTGAAGGCGGCTGGCAATCAAGCGAGGCTGGCGACTTTGCAGGCCGGTGTGCCAGTTTTCTATCGGGACTTCGCCAGAAAACTTGACGTGATGGAAGAACCCGATGGCCGAAAGTATGAAATCCGCTTCATCCGCGGAGCGACTGGCGAACAGACTTTTGAAGTGCTTCGCCAGTTAGAAGAAATCGCGGCCTAACCGTTGGCTGGCCTGACTGTGTTCGCAGGACCGAACGGATCGGGAAAAACAAGTATTATCCAACTGCTCGATTTCGACGGCAAAGCGAACCTGTTGGAAGCCGATGCAATTGCGAAGCGAATCAACCCAAGTTCCCCGCCCCACGCGGCCGTTGCGGCAGGCAGAGAAGTTCTTCGTAGGACGAAGGAATATCTTTCCGCAGGCGAAGACTTCGGCATCGAAACCACCTTGGCGGGAAGTTGGACCAATACGGTGATCAGGTCTGCTCTTCAAAGCGGATTCTTTGTAAAACTTATCTTCATTTGCGTGGACAACCCCGAGCGCAGCATCCAACGAGTACGTGAACGTGTCGCTCAAGGTGGCCATGACGTGCCGGAAAATGGTATTCGCCGGCGATATTCGCGAAGCTTGCTGAATGTCAGGAAAGTGATGAATGTTGTGAACCAATCGCTCAGCTATGCCAACTCGGGGACAACTCGGGCGAGGCGCCAATACTGCTGATGGAAATTCGATCCGGAGTTGTCCTTTCCCTGCTGAATGAGTTGCCGCCTTGGGTGGCCAGCCTACGGTCGTGAATTCACGGGTCTGCCGCTGTAGGCCTATGTTTTTCGCCCCGGCGAGCTAAAACGGAGCGCGGCCAGTTGCCGAGTCACGAAAGCGGAAGCGCAATTTTTCCCTGTGATTACTGGCTTATCTGCTTTGTTCCTGTCCTGATAATGACTTTTCCGTGGTAACTCAGTGCCAGGAGGTGTTTATGAGCGTAGCTGTTTATTTCGGGGGACCTGGGGAGCGGATCCGGCTTGCGAAGGGGTGTTTAGAAGGGATCGGGATCCGGGTGGATGGGGCCGTGTTGCGAGGGGAGGCCGGGGTGCGGGAGCAGCAGACATCGGCGTTGCAATCGGCAGAGTCTGCTAGGGATCTGTTCCGGCAAGAGCGGTTGAATTTGGCGGGTCGGGCTGGAGGCTATGGGTTGAGGCTCGCTTGACAGAGGACGCTATGTTCGCGGCCAGGCTCTACGACGAAGAGCCTCGGCTGATCTTGCGGGGAAAGGGCGAGATTCGGGTGGACTCGTTCGATCCGGTGGAGTTTTGTTCGGCGCGGCTGGGAATTGTGCCGGATCCTAAACAGGCCGACGTGCTGCGGAGCACGGCCAAGCGCGGGTTGCTGAATTGCTCGCGGCAGTGGGGGAAGAGTACGATTACGGCGGCGAAGGCGGTGCATCGGGCCTGGACACAGAAGGGCGCGATGGTGATCTTTGCGAGTCCGACGGAGCGGCAGAGCGCGGAACTGCTGACTAAGGCGGCGAATCTGGCGCGGCGCTTGGGCGTGAAGCGGCGCGGGGATGGGGACAACAAACATAGTCTTGTGTTTCCGAATGGGAGCCGCATTGTGGCGCTGCCGGGGACGGAGGCGACGGTGCGGGGATTTTCTGCGGTGAGCCTGATGCTGATCGATGAAGCGAGCCGGGTGACGGATGCCCTGTATCGGGCGCTGCGGCCGATGCTGCTGGTGGGCGATGGCGACCTGTGGCTGATGAGTACACCGATGGGCAAGCGCGGATTCTTCTATAACGAATTCGCGCATGGGGGCGAGGACTGGCAGAGGTTTGAAGGGCCGGTGACGGAGAATCCGCGGATTAAGCCGGAGCAGGTGGAAAAAGAGCGGGAGAAGCTGGGGAAGGCGGGGTTTGCGCAGGATTTTCTGTGCCAGTTTGTGGACAACGGGAGCACCATGTTTGCGACGGAGATGCTGGAGGCGGCGCTGGATGAGACGGTGACGCCGCTGCTGGTTTAGATTCCGGTGCTGCATGTCGGGCTGGATTTAGGGCAGCAGCAGGACCATACGGCGCTGGCGGTGGTGGAGAGTTTGCAGGGCAGCAAGCTTCGGCTGGTGCGGAGACTGGTGCGCCTGCCTTTAGGAACACCGTATCCGCTGGTGGTGGAGCGCGTGCGCGAGATGGTGCAGCACGTGGAGATGTGGGGCCGGTGCACGCCGACGGTGGATGCGACGGGCGTGGGGGCTCCGGTGGTGGATATGCTGCGGATGGCGCAGTTGGGGTGCGAGGTATGGCCGGTTTCGATCACCAGCGGCGAGCAGGCGCGGCATACGAACCGGAAATGGAATGTGCCGAAACAGGACCTGATGAGCGGCGTGCAACTACTGCTGGAGCGCGGCGAATTGCGGATTGCGAAACAATTGCCGGAAGCTGAGAGCCTGCTGCGCGAATTGCGCGACATGCGGATGGAAACGAGGCCGAGCGGCAAGGCCAAGATGGGGGCGGAGGGTTATGGCGAGCACGACGATCTGGTGATTGCCGTCGCGCTGAGTTGCTGGCGGGCTGGGCAGGGGACGATCGGTTTTGGGCCGGGGCGGCTGCTGAGTTGTTAGCGCGATTACTATTTTCGGCGGGATCGTCTTTTTGACGCGGTTACGACAGGGCGACAAAGATGGAGACAACCGCCAGACTCCATTGGGCGATGCCGCTGCGTTGTGCGTCACGGACATAGACAAAGATCAGGAGCGCTTCCGAAATTAGAAGAAGAGAAAGGGAAGCGAGGCGCCTGGTTAAACTCCACACCAAACGTTGTGTCTGGAGTCCGCGTTTTTCTTAAAGGAACTGTGTAGAATGGCGGCTATGTGCGATCAGGATCATTTCGAAGACGACCGAAAGGAATACGAGAATCTAGGGCTGGTGACGCGAAAGCAGTTCGGCATTCTGGTGGGAACGGGGCTTGCGATGATGCTGCCCCAGGTAGCGAATGCGGTTACGGTGACTGAAAGCGACGTGACTGTGACGACGCCGGACGGCAGCGCGGATTGCTACTTTGTGCATCCGGCGAGCGGCACTGCGCCGGGGGTGCTGGTGTGGCCAGATATTTTCGGGCTGCGGCCCGCGTTCCGGCAGATGGGTAAGAGGTTGGCGGAATCGGGCTATTCGGTGCTGGTGGTGAATCCGTTCTATCGGACGAAGAAAGCGCCGACCGCGGATGCCGGGGCCGCGACTCCGATTCCGGATCTGATGCCGCTGGCGAAGGCTTTGAGCGAGACGACGCATATGACGGATGCGAAGGCGTTTATCGGGTGGCTGGATGGGCAAGAGTCGGTTGCCAAGAATCGCAAGATGGGCACGCAGGGTTATTGCATGGGAGGGCCGATGGCGTTTCGGACGGCGGCGGCCATGCCCGGTCGCGTGGGGGCTGTCGCTTCTTTTCATGGCGGTGGATTAATGACCGATGCGCCGAAGAGTCCGCACGTTCAGGCTTCGAAGAGCAAGGCGCAGTTCCTGGTGGCTATCGCGGCGAATGACGATGCGCGAGCACCCAATGACAAGACCGCTTTGAAGGACGTGTTCGCCAAGGCGGACAGGCCCGCAGAGATAGAGGTGTACACGGGTGCCGCGCATGGCTGGTGCCCGCCCGATTCCAAGGTGTATAACGAGCCGCTTGCCGAAAAGGCATGGAGCCGTTTGCTGGCGCTTTATGGCAAAGCACTGGCTTAGCCCCCGCCTAGCTGGCCTGTTTCTGTCTGTGGCGGCTGCGGCGAATTCTCAATCCGTGCCGCCTGCGCTGGAGGCACCACCGGCGCAGCCTGCTCAGACAGGTCTGCATGGCGAGAAGCTTGCGGGCATGCCGAAGTTTCACGACCCGGACGCGTACGACATAGATGCGCATCCGGGTTACCAGCAGATTTTCGATGGCAAGAGCTTCGACAAGTGGGATGCCGACCCGAATATCTGGCGCGTGGAGAACGGCGTGATGATCGGAGAGACGCGGGAGGGCAAGCCTGCGGGGAACAATTACATTGTGTATCGCGGTGAGCAGACGCGTGACTTCGATTTGAAGCTGCAGATGAAGATTGAAAAAGGCGGGGGCGGCGGCATTCAGTATCGAAGCGTGACCGGCGTACCCTGGACACGGCTACCGCCGCGGGGGCAGCCGCCGTATGACCTGAAGTTTATGATGACTGGACCGCAGGCGGACTTCTGGTTTCCGGTGAATGGCAGGTCTGCCGCGCACACCGGCCAGTGGTATTCCGAAAATACGATGCAGGGGATTCTTGCATATCGCGGACAGGTGACGCAGGCGCTGCCTGGGCAGGGGAACCGGCTGGTGGCTACTATCGGCGACAAGCAGGCGCTGGGCGGCTACGTGAAAGTGAACGAATGGAATGACTATGAGATCATCGCGCGCGGGCCGGTGATGATGCACATAATGAATGGGCAGTTGATGGCGGCGTTCATCGATGACAATCACGATTCCGTCAATAATCAACCAGGGTTGATTGGCTTCGAGATTGAAAGCCAGCCGTGTAAGATTTCCGTGCGGAACATCTGGCTGCGAAAGTTCGATTAAAAGCATTGGCGGGGAACGGCCCGGGATGTAGAATTGCCTTCAGTTATGCCTAACCGACTTGCATTCGCGCTGATAGTATCCGCGCCACTGGCTTTCGCGGACTTCTCCTACGACTCGACCACAAGCATTACGGGCGGGGCATTGATCGGCGTGATGAAAATGGCGGGCGCTTTTTCAAAAGACGCGCGCAAGGCTCTGGAACCGACGACCACCACGACCATTGTCAAAGGCAACCGGATGATGACCAGGACCGGCGACAGCACGCAGGTGGTGGACCTGGATAAAGAGACCATCACGCTTTTGGATCTCACGAAGCGCACTTATTCCGTGACGACTTTCGCCGAAATGAAGCAGGCGCTGGACGAAATGGCAAAGAAGATGAACCAGCGCGGCGGTGGCGCGGACCCGGGGGAGATGCAGTTCGATATTAAAATGCGCGATACCGGGCAGCAGCGCACCATTAGCGGCAGCCCCGCGCATGAGGTGATCATGACGATGAAGCTGCAAGGTCAGGACGCGAAATCGGGCCAGAAGGGCGGGCTGGATATGACGAACGACATGTGGGTGGCGCCTGCGATTCCCGGTTACGCGGAGGCGCGCGATTTTCAGATCCGCATGGCGCAGAAGCTGAACTGGACCCCTGGCGGGAACCCGATGCTGAACCGTCCGGACGTGCAACGGGCCATGGCCGAAATGGCGAAGAACGGCGGGAAACTGGATGGCATGGTGATGCAGGCCAGCATTCAAATGGGCGGCGCGATGGAGGGCATGCCTGCAACATCCTCAGCGCGGTCTGGGCAGACCAATAGCGCACCGCCTCCTTCGGTAAGCGAGGCACTGGGTTCGGCGCTGGGCGGTCGTTTGGGTTTGGGAGGGTTGGGGCGCAAAAAGAAAGAGCAGCCTTCCGCGGATACGAATGCGACTTCGGATGTTGCCGCTTCCGGAAACCTGATTGAGATGAGTACGCAGGTGACGCGGTATTCGGCGTCGCCGGTGGATGCGTCGCAATTCGAAGTTCCCGCTGGATTTGCGAAAGTGCAGGAAAATGCGCTTGGGCAGCGTCAGCGCTGACCGGCCATGGCCGGTCCCACGATGTGATTTGCCGTCAGCGTTTGGGCTGTTGCGCGGTCCAGGTCAGCGGTGGTGCGGCCGAGATCGGCACTGGCGCGAATTTCACGGGAGCGCGCGGCGACTAATTCCGTTTGCCTTTGCAGCACCAGGAAGACGGAAGAGGTGCCGGCCTGGAACTGGCGCTGCTCGCTGGCATATTGTTCTTCGGCAAACTTGCGCGCGGCTTCTGCAGAATCCAGACGGGCGCGGGCGGTTGAAACCGATTGGAGTGAGTTGCGGATATCCGCTTCGACAGCCATCTGCAAGGTCTGCTGCTGGGTGGCGAGCCGCCGCTGTTCGGCCATTCCGATCGCGAATTGTGCGGAGGCGGTGCGGTTGCGAAGCGGGATGGACATTTGCACGCCAATTTGGACGGTGGGGAACGTGCCGTTGACCAGGTTGTTCAGCGACTGTGAGTAACCGCCGGGGAAGATGGCGGGGAGCACGCCCTGGCCGAAACCGAACTGTTGCAGGATGGGGTTCGGCACGATGGTGACAGGCCGGCCGGCAAGACCCTGCGCGCTCAAAGTGGCTACAGCATTGATCTGCGGACGCGCCTGTTCTTCGTTCAGCCGTGTAGCAAGACGGTTCTGATCGAGACCGATCTGCGATTCGGCCAACTCCGGCCGGTTGTTAAGCGCCTGCTTCACGGCTTCCTGCAGATCTGGCAGAGCGGGGCGCGTATCCAGGGTTGTGGTAGGTATGATGGCCAAGCTCCAGCCGGGGTCGGAGTGCGAAGGAAAGAGCAATTGCTTGAGCGAATTTTCCGCGCGCGTGAGGGTATCTTGCGCGCTGTAGACATTCTGCTGAAAGGTGGCGGCTTGAGTCTGAGTCTGGATTACATCTACGGGTGCGAGGGTGCCTTGTGCGACTTGCCTGCGGTTGCTTTGATCCTGCTGTTGCGCCAGGCGCACGGCTTCAATCTGGACCGTCAGGTTGCGATAGGCGAAATCCAATTCCCAATAGGCTTCAATGGCCTGCGTAACCACTTCGATTAAGCGCTGGCGCAATTGCTGATCTGTGAGCTGGATGTTAGTGCGGGCCACCTGGATGCGGTAGCGGTTCTGATCGAAGCGCAGGCCGCGCCATAGAGGCTGAGTAAGATTCAGAGAGGCGGCAGTGGGGAATTGCGGGTTCAAAGTTTGAAAGGTGCTGTCAGTGGATTGACGGGAGGAGGCGAGATCGAAGCGGTAACTGCCGCCGAGCCAGGGGAAATCGCCAGTCAGTTGCGGATCGGCATAGAGTTCTTTAGTGGTGACCTTGCCATTGGCCGCGCCGCCCAGCAGACTGGCGACCGGAGTCACTCTCTTGACGCGATAGGCATTCAAGCCGAAGACCGGGTCGTAGTAGCCTTGTGCGCCGCGGAGGTTGATGACGGCTTCTTCCGCTGCGATGCGGGAGACCAGGATATCGCGGTCGTGATTCAGAACGCGGGATATGGCTTCCTGCAGAGTCAGCTTCTGGTCACCAATGATTCCGATGCGTGGGGGCACCTCTGGCGCGGCAGGGCTTTGGGCCGAAAGGACGGTGCAGCAGAGCAGCATTGAGAGTACTGCGGGAAGCCCCGCGGTTAATGCCGGACGCACACGCCGCGGCCGCCAGTGCGCGAGGTCTTCAAACATGGAGTAGAAAACGGGAACCGCGAGGAGAGTGAGGATAAGGCATAGAGATTGGCCACCCACCACCAGCACACCAATGGAACGGTTGGTGGCAGAGCCGGTGCCGCTGCTGATTACCAGAGGCAGCATGCCAGCGACAAGAGCGATGGTGGTCATGAGAATAGGGCGGAGGCGGTCGCGGTTGGCCTGGATGATAGCTTCATAGCGCGGCATGCCGGTGGCACGCAAACCGTTTGTGTGATCGATCTGCAGGATAGCGTTTTTCTTGACGATGCCGAAGAGCAGTAGCAGCCCTAGCCCCGAGAAGATATTTACGCTCTGCCCGGCGATCAAAAGCGACAGGATGCCGAAGGGCACAGCGAGCGGGAGCGTCAACAGAATGGTGACCGGGTGGATGAACGATTCGAACTGCGCCGCGAGCACGATGTACATGAAGATGAACGTGAGCGAGAAGGCGAGCACGAAGTAGTAAGCAGAGCGGTTCAGCTCTTTTGAAGCGCCGGATAAACCGGTGCGGTAGCCGGGCTCTAAGCCGATTTCCGCCGCGGCACTATCCATAGCTGCAAGGACGGCAGCTTGCGAACCACCGGGGAGAATGTTGCAGGTGAGAGTCACCTGCCGCTGCCGTGCGATGCGGTTGACGGAAGAGGGCCCGGCGCCGGGCCGGATGTGCACCAGCTCATCGAGGCCCACCGAGCTGCGCTTGTTAGAAGAGGCCACGGTGATTTTGCTCAGCGCCTCCGCGCTGCCGCGAAATTGTTCCGCGGCGCGCACGCGAACATCGTATTGCTCGTCGGTTGCGTTGAAGGTGGAAGCGACCTGTCCGGCGACCAGCGTATTGAGTGCCTGCTCGATATCCTGCACGGAAACGCCAAGGTCGGCGGCGCGGGGGCGATCGATTTCGAGCCGCAGTTCGGGCTTGCCACTGCGCAGGGTGGAATCGGCGTCTGTCACGCCGGGGATCTGCTTCATCTTGGCAAGCAGGGCGTCTGAGTAAACGCTTAGCTTGGCCAGATCAGGACCTTGAATGAAGTACTGCACCTCGGCATTGCTTTGGTTGCCGCCTATGCTGCTTACCAATTCCACTCCCGTGTGGATATCCGCTGGAAGTTTACGAAGCAGGGCACGGGTGCGCTGCATTAAATCCTGCTGCGAAACGGAGCGCTGCTCCACATCGGCAAGCTTGACGTAGAGAGACGCGTTGTTTACGGAAGCATCGGCGCTGCCCCCTGCTGTCATCAGAGTGCTGATTACGCCGGGCAGGGCGCGCACCTGTTGCGCGACACGTTCTGCAATCTGTGTCGTTGCCGCAAGCGAGGTGCCCTCCGGCGCGCGGACCAGCACGTTGAATTGCGATTGATCGTCAGCCGGAAGGAAATTTTTGTTCACCATTTTAAAGAGCGGCACAATGCTTAACATGGTCAACGCACTGAACGCAATTACCGTCTTGCGGTGGCCCATGGACCAGACCAGCATGCGGGTATAGACACTGTCAATCCAGCGGAAAAACCGGTTGTCTTTCGATTCGCTTTTTCCGGCGGCGTGTGTAGGTGGGCGCACAAAGCGCGAGCACAGCATGGGCGTGAGCGTGAAGGAGACAAGCAGCGAGACCGCGATGGAGAAGCCGGAGGTGAATCCAAAGGAACTCATAAAGCGACCTACAATACCGCCCATGAAACCCACCGGCAGAAAGACAGCGAGCAGGGATAGGGTGGTGGCTGTAACGGCGAGCCCGATTTCGCGCGTGCCTTCAATCGCAGCCTGCAACGGTGACATCCCTTTCTCTTCCATGTACCGGTAGATGTTTTCGAGCACGATGATGGCATCGTCAATAACGATACCGACCATCAGCGTAAGCGCGAGCATGGTGATCTGATTCAGCGTGAAACCCATGGCCGCCATCAGCGCGAACGTGGAGATGATGGACGTGGGTATGGCAATGGCTGCAATCAGCGTGGTGCGCCAATTCGCGAGGAAAATAAAGATGATGATGGAGGCGAAGATGCTGCCTTCCACAAGATGATGCTTGATGGATTTGACGGCCGCTTCGATGAAGACCGATTGATCGCCCACCACCTGCGTGTGCACGTCTTTTGGAATTGCCGAGTGAATCTCACTCAGCCGCTGCTTTACTTCATTCGCGGTATTGACCGAGTTCGCGCCCGATTGTTTCGCTACCACGAGCGTGACGGCGGGGACACCGTTGAGGCGCGCTGACGTGCGCGGCTCTTCGTAGCTGTCTTCGGAGTAGCCAATATCGTTGACGGTAACTGCGTATCCATTTCGCGTTGCGATAGGAATCCTGTTGAATTGATCGATCGAGATCACCTTGCCTGTGGTGCGGATGGTGAGTTCACGCGAGCCGGCATTCAGGTTGCCGCCGGGCAATTCCAGATTCTGCTGGCGGAGCGCATTGAAGACGTCAGTGACGGTCAGGTTATAAGCACGCAGGCGATCAGGATCCACCAGCACATGAATTTCTCGGCGCGCGCCGCCTACAATTGTGATCTGGCCGACGCCTTTTACGTTCTCCAGCTTCTGTTTGATCTGCTTATCGGCAATCAGCGTCACGTCCCGCAAAGACCGCGGTGCGGAGACGGCGATTTGCAGAATCGGCGTGGCATCGGGATCGAACTTCTGCACCACGGGAGTCTTGGCAGTCTGCGGAAGGTCATTAACGATGAGATTGACTTTGTTCTGCACCTCCTGCGCGGCAACGTCGCCGCTTTTGGAAAGCTCGAAGGCGATGGTAACGAGAGACTGTCCTTCCGACGAAGTGGAGCGGACCTCATCCACCTGGCTGATGGTGTTGACCGCATTTTCCACCTTCTTGGTGACTTCCGTTTCAATTTCTTCGGGCGATGCGCCGCGATCGGAAACGCGCACGACGACGGTGGGGATATCTACCTTGGGGAAGAGATCGACCCCGAGACCGAAATAGCTGAAGACGCCCACAACCACCAAAGAGAGCACCAGCATGGTGGCGAATACGGGACGGCGGATGCAAAGTTGAGCGAGGGCGTGCATGGCTAGAGGGAGACCTCAGCGCCATCGAAAAGCTGCGCCTGGTTTGAGATAATCACCTTTTCGTTTCCCGTAAGGCCGGTGGCGATGCGAATAGTATCGCCCTGTGCTTCGCCGGTGAGAACGACGCGCATCCGCGCCAGGCCGTGGTCCACAATGTAGACCAGATTCGAATCGGTTGTTTTATCGCGCACCACGGCTTGGCGCGGTATGAAGACGGCATCTTCGCCGCCAGGCAAGACGATACGCGCGGTAGAAAACATGCCTGGCCGCAGCGCGCTTCCGGTGTTCGTGAAGCGGGCTTCCAGGATGAAGACGCGGGAGTTCGGATCAATCGAGGGGTTCACGGCAGAGACCGTGCCGGTGAATTCACGGTCAGGGTAAGCGGAAACGCGCGCCAGCACGGTCATACCGATTTTGGCCTTTGCCGCGCGTTGTTCCGGCGTTTGCAGTTGCAGCTTGAGGGTGCCCGTGCGCACCAGTGTGGCAATGGTATTGGTAAGCGCGACGTACTCGCCGACGGCAACCGGGCGGGCGCTGATATAACCGGCAAACGGCGCGCGGATATAAGTATCGGCCAGACCTTTTTCCGCCTGTGAGACCTGGGCACGCACGGCATCGAGCGAAGCTTCGGAGGAGGAAATGCCCTGATAGCCTTGGCGCGCCGTATTCAGGGTGCCCTCATACTGCTGGCGGCTGGCGTTCGATTGCGCTTCAGCAGTCTCCTGTTGCGTGCGGGCCTTTTCGAAAGCGCTCTGCGAAACGTCGCCGGATTTGACCAGGTTCGCGTAGCGCAGTGCGTCGGCCGCAGCTTGCCTGGCTAAGGCTTGCGCGGATTCATAATTCGCGCGGGCCGCGGCTACTTCCGGAACTTTGGTTTCTTCGAACTTACCCGTGCCGAGCCCGACGCGGAGCTGTGCTTGCTTCACGCCGGCTGTGGCTTCCGTAAGCTGGGCACGTATCTGTTGCAGACGAAGCTGGGCGTCGCGGTGATCGAGTTCGCAGATTATCTGGCCTTGTTGTACGAACGCGCCGACATTGATCGGAGTACGGATTACGCCGCCGGCGACAGGGGGCGCGATGTTCGACAATTCATCCGCCACAAATGTACCGGTCTCATCAAATGTTGCCTGGACGTGGCGCAAAGAGGCCGCTGCGGTTTTCACCGGAACGCGCTGTACGGCTTGCGGCTCCACGGCCGCTTTCGGCTTGCCACATCCGCAGAACGCGGCAGATACCATTACTGCAGTTGCGTAGAATCTCATTTCTTTTTTTGTTTTTTTAGGCCGTTTAGTGCGATGCGGGTGAAGCTTTCGATTGCCTCTTCATCCGTGAAGGCTTTCTCTTCAAAGGAGTGGACATAAGTACGCTGAGCATAGTGGAATGCCATCCCCACCACCGCGGTAAGAGCTGCCTCGGGATTCATTTTGACGAAGCTGCCCTGTTTCTGTCGCCGAGCAAAATAGGCGCAGAACTCGGTAACTACCGCCTCCGTCACTTGGCACATATAGAGGAGCGCTACCTGATTCCGCTCCAGGGCCGCATAGAGCATCAGGCGCTCGAACTGAGGGTCAATCCGGTGGGTTGCGATTATGGTGCCGATGAATCGGCGGACCACCGCTTCGTCATCGGTGCTGGCCATGGCGGCACGCAGCTCAGTAATCCACTCCGCAAAAAGGGGTGATTTGACCTTCCGATCAATGATGGCCGTGTAGAAATCTTCTTTGGTGGCGAAATGACGGAAGATAACTGCCTCCGTCACGCCAGCGGATTTCGCTATTTCGCGCGTGGTGGTGCCGTTGAAGCCTTTGCGGGAGAAAAGATCGACGGCAACTTCGATCAGTTGTTCGCGACGGTCCTGGCTGGCGAGTCGGGTTGCCACGTAGCAATAGTAAGCAAGTACTTACTTACTTGTCAAACAGGATCAGCGTGGTCGGACCGGCGAATTCAGCCGCCCTAACTCTCGCCTCCCAGATTTTTGCTCTAGAAAAAAGATGGAAGCCCTACGATGATCAGCGTTGCAGCACTCAACACGTTGCTTGGAAAAATAGGAAACCAGCGGTGTTTTGGGAGAATATCGGAAGCAGAATAGCCTTCGCGCCGGACGGTGGAACAAAATCCGATCATCAATTGTGGAAACCCGCACCACGCCGGGAGAACGCTGCGGAGACTCGCACAGCGCGCCCGATGTCGTGGATTGATCTTCACTCACTTGTAATTATGCGTTGCCTCTCTGCTTGGACAAGGGTGAAACTGGAGAGCCCAAGAAAGTCACTCTAGCGGAAGAATACTCCCGAAACAACGGCATTGTAGCCCGTCAACCAGTTCAGGCGGAATTTCACCGGCCCGCTTACATTCCACACCAGATACGTACCGCCGTTAAAGTTTGCGAGCGATTGCGTGTTCAATATGTTCCCAAACTCGTCTAGCACGTCCACGGTTTGCTGCCTGGAAGTGCTGTCGTAATCCACGCAGTAAAGAGCAACCTGATGCTGGCTTCTATCGGATATATTTGTGCTGATCAGGAATGGCGAGTTGGAATACCACGTAGAGGCAATCCGATCCGCCAGGTTCGATGCTTTTTGCAGGGCGCGCGTATCGCTGGTGGAAGCTGCCCACGTATAGAAGTTGTATCCGGACCCTATCGGAGCCGCATAAGATGGATTTAAGGATTGGTCGCCGATGATGCTATAACCGTCCAGCCCATATACCTGCTTCCAGTTCCCCTTGGTCACCGCGTCCGCTTTTACAAAAGTGGCCGAGGTGGCGGGGCGGGCGCTCCCAAAAAACAACCCAGACACCACGGCATTGTAACCAGTCAGCCAGTTCAGCCTGAATTTGACAGGTCCCGTCACTGTCCAAACTAAGTAGACACCGCCGTTAAAGTTGGCGAGGGATTGGGTGTTCAGAATAGTCCCGTTACTGTCCAAAACATCGACGGTTTGCTGCCGGGACGTGCTGTCGAAATCGAGGCAGTAAAGAGCCACCTGGTGTGGCGCCTGATCCGTAATATTGGTATCGATCAGGAAGGGGGAGTTGTTGTACCATGTCGCCGCGATCCGATCCGCTGGATTCGTGGCTTTTTGCAGGGCGCGGGCATCCGTCGTGGAAGCTGTCCAGGTGTAAGAATTGTTACCGGAAACGACAGGCGCGGCATAAGACGGGTTTAATACCTGATCGCCGACCACGGTGTAACCATCTGCCCCATACCCTGATATCCAGTTCCCCTTGGTGGTCGCGTCCGCTTTCACAAAAGTTGCTGAACCGGAGGGCGGCGCGGCGGAGCAGGAATTGAACTTAAAAGACCCAAACGCCGTGCTCCAGTTGAAACTGCCATTCGAGGGAAGGTACTCATTCGTATACCAGAACGTACAATCGTCCGTTGGGTCCACCCGCATGGCGGTGTAATCGCCCCAGCGAGAAAGATTCCCTGTCTGTGAGCCGGGCCCCTCAACAATACTGCTTTCTGTTCCCATTGTTCCCAACGTGTCGCTCGCCAACCTTCCGGTGTAGCGAATGGCGGGATGAAGGGAACTGCTGGACGCGCTATAACCAAGTGCGATGTTGCCCGTTTGGTCCATTGCCGCGCTACCCATCCAGCGGGCGGTGGAATCCGGAGCGAAAGTGCCTTGCTGGTAAACGGAGAATGTGGCGCTCGCTGACACCGGAGAGCGAAGTTCATACCAGCGAATCCCAATATTACCGCCCGCGGTGACGGAGTGATTTACCACCAGCGCTTGATGATCTCCTAAATTCCGATACGCCAGACGGTACATGAGGCGATCTCCAACAGAATCCAGTTGCTGAGTTGTACCGGCTTGGGGGATGCAGGTTCCGCCGCTACAGGCCTCAGCAAACGGAGTGACGTTCAGATCGGGTGCTACCTGGGTGAACGTCGAAGCACTCGGGTTGGCAAAATTCGGCTTCAGAGCGTACATTCTGAGACTGCTGAACGTCTCATAGTTGAGAAAGTACCCTGGTGTTCCATCGACTGGGAGCCGTGAGCCATCCAGGTCGGAAGGAAGATAACCGGCGTCATTGGCAAGGTTGTAGCAAATTCCTTGAGCGGTCGGGTCGCCGGCTAACATCTTTACCCGGTCATAGGCGCAGAGTTGTCCTCCGCTAAACGTCGTGCCGTTCGTAAATAAATTGTACGAAGCCAGGTAGGCACTATTCGTGGCGGTGGGCCAGATGCCAAATTTCGGATAATCATTCAAAGTGGTGCCGTACGGGAAAGAATAGAGACGATAGGTTCCTGTTGGATCCCTGGACGAAGAAACGGCAATGCACTCTGAGAACGGAGCGGTGGTTCCGCCTAACTGAGTAAGCACCCATCGGTCTGCAGGCTTGTCATACTGAACGATCACATCGCCCCCATTGTTTGTGGCGCAAGGATTGGAGTTGCCGAGCGGAGCCCAGAGCGAACTGAGCGAGTTTGGCCCTAGAAGTAGCGCTCCGTTCTTGCTGAAAATTGCGTAATTGGAGTTCACCGCCTGAAAAATGTGGTTCGGTCCTACGGCCATGTTCGTGTCCGGAGGAGCCGCGCCACCCGCGCCGACTCCAGCAAAGCGTACTCCCGGATTAGCCTTCACCACAGGACCGGAAACTTGCTGCAGAGCAGCGTCATGATTGGACTCAACGCCCTTACCTCCCTTCGGCAGTTGTTGATGATAATGAACTTTTCCATTGTCAGAACTGCTGCCATGTGTGCTGCTCAAAGGTTGCGTAACTGCAACCTGTGAAGGAGAGAAAACCACGCGAGGTGGAGTTTGGGCGAGAGCAAGCATAGCTGCCGATGAGAGCAGGCAGGGGAGAATCCTGGCGAAAGAGCTAGATTGAATGATCGGCATTTTAATGAGAAGTCGTTATGAGATGTGATTGCGTGCGCTTGTTACAGGGAGGAAATTTAAGTAATAAATGGTACAACCACTACATCATAACTTCTATTCGCATATTTCCTGGAAGGTGATGCTTGTAATTCAGCGTTTGAGCATCGTAATACGATGACTTTTCAGATTAAACTTCGGGCTCTCGCTGTGTGAGACGCCAGCCAGCTACCCTGCGCGGCTTTCATAACAGCCTCAGTTCTTACAAGCCCAGGATAAAGCGTTACAACCGCAATCCCACTCCCCTCCAACAATGGAGTTTCCCAAATACTTCTGCGCAGCCCACGAACTGACGTTGACGATCAACTCCTTTTTACGGCCAATCATCATCGACGCTAGTGCAAACCGGCAAGGAATGATTCCTTGAGAACCTTTCGGCGCAATCCCGGCCAGTTCATGAAGCTGCTCAAAAAGAAACAGGCAGTCGTGCTCAACGTCAAAGGCAAAGCGGAAGCTGTGCTTCAGGATGCGAAGTCCTACCAGCGTCTTCTCAACATTGCCGCCCGCTCGAATGCGCGGGGAGGAATACGCCAGGGACTCGAACAAGCCAAGAAAAGCTAAGGCCAGGATATCGCAGGATTCTTTAGGCGAATTTGAAACCACGCGTGGCATATAGCGTCAAACTCATGCCGCATACCCAGCGGGATTTTAGAGTTATCTATGCTTATTCCAGCCCCTACATCCATGGCCGAGCGCAAATGGGATGAAGGTGGAATTGCGCCACTTACTCAACATTAAAATGCCTCACGTTTATCGCACGCTTCCCGCGGTGAACGAAAAGAAGAAACTCGTCGAAGTGGTTCACATTTCGGCATGGGGCCCTGGACAGCTTTACCGCGGAAGATCGCAATTAGGTAACGGGTAGTTTGAGGGAAACATGTTGACGGGATTATTTCGGAAAGTCTCGGCCGCATCCGACTGATTGCGGATCCTCGCTCCGGCAAGACGCGCGCATCAAACCAAAATCGCCTTACGCACGCGGTCCCACTGCACTCGCTTCCCGGTCTTAATGGATAAATTCGCCATTTGCACCACCAGCGCGGCAGGGAAGGCAACGCTCATAGGAGCGGTGGGCCGGGCGCGCGTCTTGACGCATTCCAGAAAATTTTGCACGTGCAAATCCGTGGCAAATCCGAAGCCACGTTCCGAAGCTTTCTGGAGCACCGGCGTATTCTCCTTGCCTTGTTCGAAGACCTTGTACTCATTGCGACCGATATCGAGCCGTGCCTTCGCACCATCGAGCTGGTTTAACTGATCGTTCTTCGATTCATAGCGCATGGCCGCGTAGTTGATGGTGAACACGCCCACGAAATCTTCCGGATACTCCGCCACCACCACAACGGTCTCCGGGGTATCCGCGCCGGGCACGTGCGCCTTGCCACCGGTAGCGGTAACGGCTGAGGGAAACGACGCGTTCATCAGCAGGTGAATGCCGTCATAGACGTGCGCGCCCTGATCGGCCACCAGGCCGCCCGAATAATCTGAGTACTGCCGCCAGTGGCGGAAGCGGTCGGGGTCGAAAGCGCGCTTCTGCGCGGGTCCTTGCCACTGTTCCCAATCCAGCTTGCCTTTCAACTCAGTGGCCTTCGGCGTTCGAGAGCCGTGTTCAGCCACCAGGAGCGCACCATGTGGATGGGGCCCAAGGTACCCGCCGCGACTACTTTAAGTGCTTCCCGATAGAGGTCGTAACTTCTGCGCTGCATGCCCACTTGGACAATGCTCTTCGATTTGGCCTCAAGCGTGACTAGCGCCGCGCCCTGCTCCGGAGTCTGGCAGAGCGGCTTTTCGACATACACGTCTTTGCCCGCGGCTAACGCATCGGTGACCATGGCAGCATGCCAGTGTTCGGGGGAAGCGATGAGGACCGCGCGCACGGATTTGTCGTCGAGCAGCGCTTTGTAATTGCGATACGCGGTGGCGGTGCTTCCACCCTGGCGTGCCACGGATAGCGCGTTTTCCAGATTCGGTTCGTAGACATCGCAAATGGCGCGGACGCGCACTTCGGGCGACTTCTGGAACACCTGCATGACGAAGGTGCCCCGGCTACCGGCGCCGATCACGCCCAAGCCGATCTGATCTGAGGGCGCAGCACCGGACAATACTGCACCATTGCCCGCGAGGAGGAAGATTCGCCGGTTTATCGACATGATTTATATCGTATATGGGGGCAAGCGAATGTGCTGAAGCTACCCTGCAGCGGCCACAAATTCTTCTACGGCCACGCCATCTTTTGCAATCAGCTCGCAAACGTCCTTGCGCAACCTACACACTAGGATCCGAAATTGAAAAGGATTTGCAGGGAGTAACGCGGAAGGCAATTACGCTCTTTTCTCTGCTGATTGCGCCCTCACGAACCAATTGCGCGAGTGTGCGGTAGAAACTTTCGTGCGTTAAACCAAGATCGTCGGCTATGCTCTTCAAAGGCCGATCGAGCTTAACGCTGCTTTGTCCCGGAACAGCAGTCACTGCCAGGTATTGCAGAATACGATCGCTTGCTGATTGTAGGTTGCGCAACTCAAGGCGAATCCGGAGAAGATTAAAACGCCTGGTCAGCAATGCCATAAATTCTTCAGCAAGCAGCGGGTGCTGCTGAAACGCCCAAAGCAGAGCTTTCTTTGGAAACATGAGGACTCGCGAAGTGACTTCGGCAACAACGTCTCCGCAATAATGCTCCGCGTACAACGCCGGTTCGGAAACGCATTCGCCTGAGCGGATTACGTAAAGAGGAACAGCCTTTCCCTGGCTGGTATAAGAGAATAAGCGCAGCCGACCGCTCTGCACGGCGAAGATCGCCACCGCTTCCTCTCCTCTACGGTATAGAGTTTCTCCGGCTTGCAATTCGCGATACACAGCTGCCTTTTGGAGTTCGGCGGGAAGTCTATCGGGCTGCAGCAAGAAGACTGGTCTAGACAAATAATTAACGGCGACGCACGACATTAATAACCCTCGCGCAGCGGATTTCGACGCAAAAGGCACGCCAGAGCTGTTCGAAAGGGTTGTCGCGAGGGTGGTGGGATTCCCCCTGATTTATTTATTGTTGAAACTCAGCGTAGGGGCAACCGCGCCAGTGTACCGGTGCTCCTTCAACTCGTTCTCCCAATATGCGGGCATGGCAAAAATGGCAGTGATTCAAGGCCCGGGCTGTGTCTG
>JAABUK010004496.1_pt1 | contig 22573 bp, 18 predicted proteins | sample 5559141 | NCBI WGS metagenome assembly JAABUK01 (sample SAMN10711869, study PRJNA513367) | rock metagenome | isolation source: Antarctica rocks | place: Antarctica: Victoria Land, Pudding Butte nord | collected 2016-01-03
GGTAGGTTGCGTTACACTCTGTCGTCATCGGGCTGCCTTCTCCTGGTGTCGTAGGTGGTTGTGGTAGATCAACCTATGACACAGAAGGCAGCCCGATTCCATTCCCTGGTGAGAAATCAGGGCTAGCGGTTGCCACCCGCCTCTCCTGTCCTCATCTGACCCTTCCTTACCCTTCTTGTCTCTTCCTGTCTCTTCCTGACCCCTGAAAATAGGGTACAATCCGCCCGTCAGGGCGTATCCCCGATGGAGAAGGTGCCCATGTCGACTGCGGGCAAGATGACACTGCCCCCGCGCTACGGTTCCGCGGCCGAGGTGTCGGCCCTCACGGGGTTGAGCGTCAAGACGGTCCGGCGGCGGGTCGCTGACGGCACCCTCCGTGCGGTCAAGCTCGGCCGTCGAGTCTGCATCCCGTTTGACGCGATCGACCGACCCCGAACCAAGGAGAACCCCACCGTGGCCATCGCCCCCTCGACGGTTTCGCCCCACCGCTCAGTCGATGCCAGTGGCCGGGCGCTGCCGATGACCGATGCTGAGATCCGCGCCCGTGCTGAGGTCGCTATCCGGGCCCTGGACGAGATCGCGGGCATGACCGATGAGACTGACACGGACGAGGTGTGGGAACAGTTCGAGAGTGGCATCGACGAGGATCGGCTCTCCGACCGAAAGCGGTTCCGCTGATGCGGCTGGTGTTCCTCGACACGGGGCCGCTGGGGTTGCTGGCTAAGGCCCCGGGGGGCCCTTAGCCCGACCGTTGCCGCCGGTGGGTCGCCGGCCTGTGGTCGTCCGGCGTGCGCGTCTTCGTCCCGGAGGTCGCGGACTTCGAGGTGAGGCGGAAGTTGCTCCACATCGGGGCGACGGCGGGGGTGCGTCGTCTCGACCAGGCCGCCGCCGCGCTCGACTATGCCCCGATCACAACGGGGGTGATGCGGCGGGCGGCTGAGCTGTGGGCGGCCCCGGGTTCGCTCGACGGGGATTGCATCCTGGCCGCGCAAGCCCTGCTCTCCGTCGGGCCGGGCGATGCGGTTACGGTGGCTACGGATAACGTCGGTCACCTCACGCGCTTCCCGGGGCTCGACGCCCGCCCGTGGGAGACGGTCACGGGATGACCGCCGGTCTCCACCCGGTTGGTACGCCCGCGGGGGACTCTCGACCCCGGGATATAGGTGACATGCGTCCAGAACTTTATCGACCCCGGGATATAGGTGACATGCGTCCAGAACTTTAGCTTACGATAACGCGCATTTCCGTAAGCTTAGGCTAGGTCAAGCGCGGCGTTCACGTACATCCCTCCGTCTGACCGCCGAGGGCCAGAAGCGACCGGGGGTCGGGCCGTCGGGAATCCCGTCGGCCTGGCCGGGGGTCGCTTACCGGGCGAAGATCACAAGGTTGTCGATGTGGACCTGAAGCCGGTGCGTGAACACCAGCGCCAGGACGGCCGTCGCCACGAGGCAGAAAATCCGGGAAGGCTGCCGACATGGGGCGAGAAACGTGCTTAGACTCTTCATGGTTGTCCTCACAGGGGCGACCGCTCCAGGGGTCGGGGGGGGCCTAATCCCCCCGGCCCCTCACGTTGTCGGACGGCGACATCCGCTGTCCGGAAACAACGCGAGCCTATGATTCCGAGCAATGCTCGGAGCCATAGGCTCTACCAGAATAAATACGACCTAAATTCTCGACGTCCAAATTCCGCGGAGAAATTTCCCCTTATTCACCCGCCACCAGCTTGGCGACGTCGCCGGCCAGGTCGCGGCGGCGGTCGTCATAGACGAGCAAGGTACGGGGGTCGGCGTGCCGCGAGAACCGCTGCACCGTCCGGACGTCCCCGTTGGTGGCGTCGAGGGCCTTGGTGATCGCCTCGTGGCGCAGCGCGTGCGGTCGGGTCGGCCTGGAGAGCCCGACCTTGCGGCCGAGGTCCCGGACGATCAGGAAGACGGCCGTGTCGGTCAGCCGGCCGGGTCCCCCTGCCCACGTCGCCGCGCGGTCGAGCCGGACGAACAGCGGACCCGGCTCATCCCCCCGGCTGGCCGTCCAGTCGGCCAGGGCGAACCGGGTCGGGTCGGGCAGGGTCAACCGGGTCGCCCCGGTCCGCCCCTTGCCCACCACCGCGACGGTCCCGCCGTCGAGGTCGGCGTCGGCCCGGTCGAGCGCCACCAGCTCGCCCCGCCGCAAGGCCAGGTCGTGGAGCAGCCGGACCACGGCCAGGTCGCGGACCGCCTTGGGCTTCCCCCCCTCGGCGTCGGCCTTGGCCCGCGCGAGCATCGCGCGCCACCCGGCGTCCCCCGGCCCGGCGGTGTCACGGTAGGGCTCGGCCTTGGGGCTGTCGACGTCGAGGGCCCACGCGACGTGCCCGACGGTCCGGGCCATCGTCACCACGGACCGCAAGGCGGCGAGACGGCGGGCGACGGTGGCGGACTTCAACCCCCGCCCGATCAGGTGGGCCTTGTACCCCAGGGCGGCGGCGTTGGCGTGGCCGTGGGGGAGGCTCAGCAGCGCGGCGACGGCGGCCCGGGAGTCAGGGGCGCTGAGGAACCGTGCGAAGTCGTTCAGGTCCCGGTCATAGGCCAGGAGGGTCCGTGGGTTGCGGCCCGACAGGAAGGCGTCGAGCACGTCAACAGCGCCGATCGCCGGGGGGGCCCCGGGGGAACTCAGTAAGGTCAGCTCGTTCATTGGCTCGCGTACCCGTCGCCGCTTGCGCGGACCGGCTCAGTCCCGCATGAACACGGAATGGCTGACGCGGAAGTGCCTGGCAAGGGCCTCGATGTGCTTCCGATTCAGCGCCCGCTTGCCGGCCAGGATCTCAGAAATTGTGGATTCGGCGATCCCGGTTTCCGCCGAAACCACGGCCTGCGTGGTTTCCCGCGTCTCGATGAGGTGGCGGAGCATGTCCGCGTCCGAGACCGGCGGCATCGGGTGGTTATCGCTCTCGTACTTCTCGACCAGATCGCCCAGTACATCGAGATAATCATATTCATTAGGATCAAGATTATCTTTATCAATGAGTGAATCGATCACAGCGATGGCGCGATCCAGTTCGGCGTCGGAACAGATCGGGCGAAGCGGGAACCTCTTGACGAGTTCGAAATACCGGTCGCCCGCGTCAGGGAAGCGTGCCGCGTCAGAGGTTTTGTGTTTCGCCATTTCCCTCAGCCCCCGAGAGGGATCAATCGTTCTTCCAAGTCCCCAGGTCGTATTCGCCGTGCGACAGGACATGGCGCACATAGACCTTACCCCGGTTGAAATGGATGACGACGATCAGGCGGTATTTGTTCCCGCCGACATTGAAAACCGTGAACTTGCCGACCTGGTCGGCGCTGGGGAAGTTCGCGCGGACGTCCGCGAACTTTTCCCACGCCGAGTGTTCCGCTTCCCTGAGCCACGTGCGGAGTGGTGTCTCCGCGTCAGGGTGCTCAGTCCAGAAATCACGCAGCCGCCTTTCGGTGATGACGTGCATAGGGAACTACCTTCTCATCCGGTGATCATCTTGGTCCTCCCTGACCCGGTGTTCCGACGCTATTCGGATGGCTTACGTACCCCTGCACCCCTATGGTAATTCACAAAGTGCGAAGTTCAAGGGCGGGGTTCGCATTTTGTAAAATCACGCCGCGTCCGGCTCGGCCGGCTCCGCCCTGACGACCCGGTGGTCGGGGACCTGGCGCTCAAGCACACCCGCCACGTATTCGCTGATGGTCTTGCCCCGGCGGTGGGCCTGGACGATGACCCGCTCGAAAAGGTCGTCGTGTAGGTAGATCGTGTGCCCCTTTACCTTGGCGGGGCGCCCCTCGGCCGTTCTCACTTTCTTCGGGGCACCCCCCCTGCCCTTCGACGGTTCCGGTTGCGCCGGTTCCGCCCCCGGGTCGGCGTCGTCCGCCGGGTCAGGCGGCGTCGGTCGCTCCAGAAGACCCCCGAGCCTTGACCCTGCGCCGTTGTTTCGCTTCTCCGCCATGTCCGATCACCTCCGAAACGAGGGCCAGGTACGCCAGCGCCGGCGCTGACTTCGGCGCGTGGTCGAGCACCGTCAGGCCCCGGGTGTGCGCCTCTTCCACCTTCGACGACAGGGGGACCGTCGCGGTGTAGACGAGCGGCCCGTACCGCCCGCGTAGCTCCGCCTCGACGTCCCGCGACACGTTCGACCGGGCCGTCTTGGTGAGCACCAGGCCGGCGAGCCGCAAGGCCGGGTTGTACGCCTCGGCCACCTCGGCGATCACGCGCTCCAGCTCGACCAGGCCGAGCACCGCGTACACCCCCGCGTCGAGCGGCACGATGACTTCCTCGACGGCCACCAGGGCGTTGACGAGCAACGTCGTGAGCGACGGCCCGGTGTCGACGACCACGAAGTCGTACCGGCCCTCGACGGCCGCCAGCGCCGACCGCAACCGGGTGTCCCGGCCGAGTTCCTGCGCCAGGGCGAGGTTAGCCCCGGCGAGGTCCGCGTCGGCCGGCAGCAGGTCGAGCGTTTCGATGGCCGTCGGCCGGATCGCCTCATCGGCCGAGGCGTGGCGGGTCAGGACCGCGGCCAAGGTCGGCGGGTCGGCCCCCTGCCCTCCCCCGACCGTCCACGAGGCGTTGCCGCTCGGGTCCGTATCCACCAGCAACGTCCGCCCGCCGCGGCGGGCGAGCCCGACCGCCAGCGCCGTCGCCGTGGTCGACTTGCCAGCGCCGCCTTTCAGGTTCACCACCGCGATCTTTCGCATGGGTAAGCCCCCTTCCCTTCGGGAGATCGGGCGGGACGCCGGGAGACTTGAGCGGCCAGGCCCCAGGAACCCGGGGCGGCGGGCGATCCTGACGGCTGGGCGGTTAAGGGGCCGGCGTTCCAGAGGGCTGAGGGGTTCGACTCGCCAACGGCCAGGCCCCGGGAAGGCCAGACGTCGGGACCGCTAGCGGTCGAGATGACCAAGCGGTGGGACAGCGAGACGGCCAACCGTGGGGGGACCCGAACGGCGAAAAGTCGGGAGGTTCAGATCGCAGGGTCTCAAGCCGGCCAGACGGCCCAGCGGGAGGACCGCTGGACGGCCCAGCGCCAGGAGGGCAAGACATCAGGATATCAAGGCGGTCAGGGCTCAGGACGTCAAGGGGCCAGAGCTTCGGGAATGCGCGACTTCAAACGATCGGGAATGCCAAGCATCGGGCCGCCTGGACGTTTCGAGGGCTGGCCGTCGTAAGGGCGGGGGGCTTGGACCGTTTGACGGTCGGAACGCCAGGCGTCGGGCCGCCTGGACGGCCGGAAGGCGGGGTTGTCAGGGGGCAGGGCGGTCAGGGCTCCGGAACGCGACCGGCCTTGGTCCGTCTGATCGTAGACGGACCGGGGCCCAGGCGGCAGGGCAGGGGGGGGCCGTCGGCGTCACCCCCCCTTGTGAAGTATCGTCGCGGTACCGGCGGACGTCCTTGGAAACCGTCCTCGGTCGGCATCGCGCTGGCACGGTTCGGTTCGTCCGGGGAATCTCGAAGTCGCGTCCCGGTGGGCCCCGGGGTGATTGGGGTGATCAGCTCGGGACCAAGGGTCACCAGACCGGGATTCGGTTCGTTCGGGGAGACGACAGCGCCGCCGGTCGGGGGCTCGGAAACCCGCCCCGGGACCCCGGGGGTGCCGTCGGTTTCGTTCGGGAGGGCGGCGGTGTCGCGGGGGGCGGACCGGGTGTCGATTGGGAACCAAAAACAAAGTCTGACCCCCGGGTTCTCCTGGTTCCCTAAAACAAAGTCTGACCCCCTGGTTCCCTATGACCCCCTGGTTCCCTAAGTCTGACCCCCTGGTTCCCTATCCCAGCTTCAGTCCGCAAAGCTTACACGCCGCTGCGGGCCAACTGCTCGATCGGGACAGGATGAATCGCTCGCCGCAGCGGGGACAGCGGAATTGCAGGAGAAAGTGCGATGCGACGAGACCACCCAGGCAGCATGTGAGAAACCCGATGACCAACGTGACTATGAGGATGTTATAGAGCACGGGATGTCGTTGCGGCCCGAGGGCGAAAAGAGGCGTCCCGAGCACGGCGAATAGCACTATGCCGCTGAGCATGAACCGCCAGTACATCCTCCGCAATCTGGCATACTGCCACGATGCATTGGCAAGGGTTTTTGGATCAACGTCGCCCACAGTAAAGATCCTGGCGCGTAGAGGCTGGGCGGCCGGGTCCGCCGTCAACGGAGAGAAAACTTCTTTTGTCTCAGTACGGTATAACAAGTATCGAGATGGATGCCCATATCCACCGTAGGAGGCCCAACACTGCCGGTAACACTCGTGTAGGTGTCGGACCAGCCGATGTCGAGACCACCCGCCGGCGTGGAGACGCCGATATCCCCGCCCCCGCCGGCGAGGTCTTCTAGATTGCCGGTGGTCGCGATGGTGCCAGTAACTCCGCCACCATATCCGATCCCCAGGGCCTGACCGCCCTGTACCGTGCCCAGCACCCCGATGGAGGTATTGCCGTTCTGCAAGTCGATGCCTCCCGCAACCCCGACCGTAACTTGGATATGGACAATGCCCAAATACACTTCCCCAGTGCCTCCAACGGACGTCGAGACTTGGATGTTGCTGATCGTGTCACCGACCGCCTCGCCAAGGCGCCAATCCCCCCAGTTCGCGTTCGGGTCCCAAGGGTATACCCAGGCAAGGCCACTCGGATCCGTACCGTTCGTTGGGTTGTTGTCCACGAAGCGGTAGAAGTTCGGGTCCCCGGCCCTGAACCCCCACGGGTCCTTCTCCGCCCACCGCCCCTCGGCCGCGATATAGTCCCGGTGCCGGAACCCGTACCACCCCGTCGTCGCGTCCTGCCTGCCCCCCTGGAACAGGTACTGCCAGTAGTAGCCGCTCGCGTTCCCGGCGCGGGGCGTCCCGCCCGCGTCGAGCACCGTCACGTCGCCGTACGGGGCGTACGCGTACCGCTCCCGCACCGCGCCGCCGGTGTCGACCAGCGCCGTCGTGTTCTGGTTGGCGTCCTGCAGCGCGTAGAGCCGTTGCGAGATCGCCCCGCCGCTGTAACTGTCCCGCAGCACCAGGGTGTCGATCCCCGCCGGGCTCCAGACGTACTGCTGGCTGACGTTCGCCGCCGCCGTGCCGTTCCGCCGCTCCTCGATCACCTGCCACCGCGGCGAGTAGTAAAGCTCGTTGGTCGCGCCGGCCACCGGGTAGGTCTCGGTGACCCGCCGGCCCAGCGGGTCGTAGGCGTAGCCGGCCACCGTCGTCCCGCCCGAGTTCTTGACCGCCGCCAGCCGGTCCCAGGCGTCGTAGACGAACGTCAGGCCCGAGTCGCCGGTCGTGTTCCCGCTCGCGTCGAAGGTCGGTGCCGTGCCGCCGGAGACGCTCGTGGCCTGGTTCTGCGCGTTGAACGCCCTCGTCACCGTCGCGCCGTTGGTCGTCACGCCCGACCAGTTGCCCAGCGCGTCCAGGCCCCACGACTGGCTCGACGTCGGGCTGGGGATCGTCCCCCCGGAGAGGGTGCCCTGGGAGAACCCCGACAGGCGGTTCAGCGAGTCATACGAATAGAGCTGGCTCAGCGCGGTCTCGACGAGGTCGTTCCGGGAGAGGACGTTGCCGGCACGGTCGTGGCCGTACTGGAGGCGGACCGCCGCCGCCCCCGTGGCCGTGTTCCGCCAGTTCTGGTCGATGACCCGGCCGAACCGGTCGAGCCCGGTGTACGGGTCGCCGCCGTCGGCGTTGGCCTGGGCGTCGCCGGCCTGCCGGATGGACGTCAGGTCGACGCCCGGCTGGGGGTGGGCGCGTCGGACGACCGTCCCCAGGCCGAGGTAGGTGTACGCCTCCAGGACCGTCCCGGGAGTGCCGCCGCTGTCGTCGGCCAGGGCGCTGAGGCGGCTGACGGCGGAATCGAGCCCCGGGTTGTAGACGTCATCCACGACCCGCCCGTTGGGGTAGGTCGTGGCGGTCGGGCGGCTGGCGTTGGGGGTCTGCGCGGCCGTGCTGTAGGCGTAGCGGACCTCGGGGGTCCCGGCCGCGACGTTGCCCTGGTGGGCCTGGTACTCGTCGGTCAACTGGCCGAGCCCGTTGAAGGCACGCTGGACGGCGTTGACCGGGCTGCCGCCGGCGTCGATGTTGAGGATCAGAAACCCCACCACACCCGGGCTGCCGGTGGCGGGACGGTGAAGGAGTGGGCCAGGTAGGTCCAAGCCCCGAAAAAGGCGTCGGCCAGAAATAACACGACCCAGCACGCCCCCACGAGCCGACCCGCCCGATCGATCCAACTCGGCTCGGGGTGCCAGCGCCCGCCCAAGGCCAGGGTTGCCCAACCGCACGTGACCCCCGCACCCATGAGGGTGGGGAGCCTTATACCGTAAGCGCAATGGAAATAGAGCGGTAAGAAGTACATGGCCCAGACAGAGAACCGCCAAACCGAGAGGTACCGGATCGCGACCGCCGCCGTGATACCTAATGATGTGATCAAAAATACGTTAGTTGCCACAGTGCAAGCGACGGCCCCGGGCTGCCGCATGAGGCGTCGTCGTCGGGGGCGGGGGTGCCGAAGCCGGAGCACGAACAGAGCCATCGTCGAGGGCACGAGCCCGAGCGTCATCCAGGCCGGGACTCGGGAGAACGCTTCGACCGTCCAGAGGTCGGCTTGCCACGAGAAGGCTGAGATCGGTTCCATCCCGGCCCACTCCTCCGAACAGACGCGGGCCGCCGCGAGGACGACTGCGGGCACGGTCGCCAAAAAGATGGCATCGACTAGAAGGAAGCGTCGAACGGTGCGAACGCTGTCACCTCGATTCTTGACGGCGAATCCCATAGATTACCTAATCCCAGTCCGATTTCACGACCGGCCACCGAACGACTGTGGTCGGCACTAGTCAACGGATATCTCCACGCCGAGTATCTTGCCCGTGTCCGCGTCGATCAAAATTTTCCCAAGATGACCGCCGGCATCGCCCGGGGGTCCTATTCTCACGAACGTAACCGTATAAACCCCGCCTTTCAGACCGACCTCGATCGGTGTCCCCTTGGGCGGTAGACGACGTCCGCCGATCGTTAAATTGAGCGCGATCTCGACCGCCTGAGACTCCGTCACCTTCGGCGTGCCGACGGCCCTCGCCGAGTCAGGCACGCCCGCTGACGGATCAGGTTGGTGAGCGCGACCGGCGTCCCTGCCCGTCGTTCGCCGATCTCTCCCCGCCCCCAACCGGGTCGCTTGTGCGTCATCACTCTCAAGGGTACACCCGGACGCAAATGCAATTAGAATGATCGTTATTAATAAAATATTTCCATGTAAAAACATCGGATCCTGACCCCTTTCCCCTTTTCCGATTTTCCGACCCTTTCCCCTTTTCCGCCCCTGACCCGAATGACACGAGGTTAAGAGCGGATGTCCACCGGATTCGGGCCGAAAATCGGTGTACGGACGCTCGGTATTCGAGTGTACGGATGTTCCTAACCTCGTGCCATTCGCCCCTGACCCCTTTTCCGCTCCTATACCGCCGCTCGGCTCGGCGCCCTCCTCGAAAAGGGCTCCCGCGGCGGACGGGGTCGAAGCTTTCTCCAAGGCGGCGCGGGCCACAACGAACGACACCGGAGATTCCTCGGCGAAACGCTGGAAGACTTCATCCAGGATCATGGCCGACACCCGGGGCTCATGCCCATCCTGACACCGGGGTCGCGTCAAGGCCGACGGGGTTGGCCGCAACGTTTCTGTTGCCTCCCATCCGCATTGGCCTCGGCCCCTCGGACGCAAGCCGTTCGCTTTTCCCCCACCGTCAGGGCGTGCCCCTGCGGTCAGGACCCACCGGATAGATGTGGGCCGGGGCGGCTAACTGGCTGCGGTTTAAGACCGGGTTGGCGTCGTAGTCGTACACCAGTCCCGGAACACCCACCCTTTGGCTGTTGAAGAACGCCGTGTCCGGGTTAGAAGGGCCGGCGGGCCGCCGAAGCGGGGGATCAACATATGTCATTGGTGGATGTGTATGTAGCGCTGCGACGGCGTATACAGCCGTGCCGAAAGGCGAGCTCGGAGTGGGGGGCGAGGTCTGGTCGGCAGGACGGTTACCTATAACCACTTGGGCGGCTTTGATACCCATGCCGACCGCGGTGGGATTCCCGTAAATCGTCGGACCGACGGAATAAGTGCCCGTGGCGGTATCGAGGTAGATCCAGAACGCTTCCTCCCGAACCTTCATATTCGGATAATTCTTGGTCACGGGGTCCTGGCCCCCGCTGTTATTGAACGCATACGACTGGGTGTCCTGCCAAGCCGCATTCGCCGCGGTGGTAACCGGGCCTTGGCTCACGATCGTGCTAAAGTTCGGGAACTGGACCGTGAAGGACGCGTAGTTCGCCGCGGGCGAAACGAACTGAATGGTGCCGAACGTTTCCGTGGCCCGGATTGTGAACTGACCGGCGATTCGCTCGGTGAAGTTCAACGGACTGCCGGTGCCGAGTGAAACCCATGGGTTACTGCCGAGTCGTCCCTCCACCCCGAATGAGCCGCCCGCTACGTTCGTGGTGACCGTGAAAGTGGAGACGTCCATCAACGTGTACACCGACTTATCAGTGGACACGCTCAGGGTGGGGAGGGCCACATTGTTAGATGTATTGTCGGCCTCGTTAGACTCGGGGATCGCGTTGTCCGGGTCGGCAACAACAACGAGGTAGGGGCGGTTCGGGTCAGGTTGAAAAGTCGTGGCCCTCTGGAAGGTGCCCGTCGCCGGGTACGGGCCCCCGGTCGTGACGATCTGCGAGGCGAGCAATTTGTCGGTGGCGCTGTTGAAGAACCCGGTTTTCGAGTAATAAAGCGAGGCGCGGAAGGAAGGAACAGTGCCGGTGATCGAGTAGGTGAATGCGACCTTGTCCGGGACGTTATCGGGATAGTAGGCGCTGGCGATCGTGACGTTCGGCAACGGCGTCGTCGGCCCGATCACGCCGAGGAACGGGGTGAGGATCGCGACACCCGCGTCGACGATACTGACACTTCCCGTGAATTCACCCGGCGACGCGTAGGTGTTGGTCCCGGCGACGTCAAATTGCCCGGGGGTATTCGGGTCGGCCGTGATCGTCCCGGATGACGTCTGTCCATCACCCCAGGTGATCTGCGCCGTGTAGTCGCTGAGCGAGCCGGAGGGGTCCCCGTCGGTGAAGGTGGCGACCTCGCCCGTCACCGCCGTACCCGCCGTACCGGAGACGTCCACGCCGGAGGCCGCGAGGGGCGCGTCGGCGATCGTGACCGTGGCGGTACCGGCCGAGCCGATCGTGTAGGCGCTGCCGCCGCAGCCGCACCCGCCGCCCGAGGCCGGCGTCAAGGTCAGGGTCGCCGTCTTGTTGCCGACCTCGCCGACGGGGACGACCGACAGCGTTGCGCTGGGCTGTACGCCGTCGCTGAACGTGATGGAGCCGCCCCCCGGGCCGGAGGAGACGGTCGCCCCCCCGGTGGCGTTGAGCGTATAATCGGTCCCTTCGACGGCCGTGCCGCCGAGGGTGAACGGGACGGTCAAGCTGCCGTCGTCCCCGTTTCGCGTGACGGTGAACGCGCCGTTCTGGACGTCCTCCGCGGAGGTGGCGGGGCTTGCCGCCAGTGATACGACCGGTGTGCCGCCATCGGGGTCGTCGATGGTCAACGTGGCGCTGGACGGGGAGTCGACGCCGTACCCGGGGCCGGTGCCGCTGCAGCAACCGCCGCCTGCGATCTGGAGCTGAACGGTTTTGCCGGTCGGACCGCCGGGACTGTCCGTCGGGTCGAGCGGGGTGATGGTGATCGCTACGGTCGAGTACCCGGCCGGGATCGTCACGCTGCCGCCTGTCCCGCTCAGACTTGCGGTGGCGGAAACCGGGCTGCTCGTGTTGCTCGTAGTGACATAGTCGGCGGTAGCGGCGGTGTAGCTGTAATCGACGCCCGGGACGGCGGTGCTCCCGGCCGTGCTGAGTTGGACGGTGACCGCGTTGGTGGGGTCGCCGGTCCTGGAAACTGTGAAGCTCTGGGATGTAGCCGGTGAGCCCTCGGAGGCGTTACCGCTCGGGCCCTGGAGCGAGACATCCTCGTCGTTGATCGTGACCGTATCGGAAGACGGGGAGCCCGGGGTGTAAGAGGCACCGCCGCAACAACAGCCGGCTCCTGGGGGGTCGATCACCGTCAGCTTGACCCCCTCGGTCCCGGTGGTGCTGTCGGAGTCGTCGCCCGGCAGGACGTTGACCGTGACGGTGGGCGACCCGGAGAAGTTGGACACGCTGCCGCTGAAATTCCCGTTGCTGTCGGGCCCGCTCAGGGTGATCGCCTGGCCGCTGCCGTAGGTCAGTGAGTCGTCGAAGTTGGGGTCGGAGCCGGTGCCGGTGACCTGGAAATAGACCGTCGGCGAGCCGCTCGAACTGGTGAGAGTAAAGACTCCCGGCTGCCCACCTTCGGTCGCGGTGCCGGTCGTCGCCGAGACCGAGACGGTCGGCGGCGACACGGAAAATGCTCTGACAGTACCGCTCATGGGCGGCAGGACGACGGGCGATTTCCGGTGCCCGGCGTGAGGTTGAGGGTGACGAACGACGGGCGATTTCCCTTGCCCGGCGTGAGGTTGAGGGTGAAGGCCGTTCCCGGGTCGAGTATGGCCCGAACCAGGGACCTCGACCAGCCGGCCCTTCAAGAGGGTCGACACCACGGAAGCAGGTAAGCCCAGCATGTCGCCGTTCTGGAGCAGGAGCAGCCGCTCCTCCAAAGCCGCGACTCGCGGGTTGAGTGACAGGTGAAGGCCGGAGAGGCTAAGGAGCGGGTCTCCAGGGGCCGCTACGCTCGTGACCGTCGCATGAACTTCGACCGGTCGGCCGCCCACGACCGCCGATGTGGCCAGGACGCTGGCCAGACTCAGCGGGCCGCCGCCCTGGTGCAGGACGAGGCGCTGCTCCAAGGCTTCGACACGCGGGTACCGGGTCGGTCGGCGCGTGGAGCGACTCGAAGAGGGGCGGCTCATGGGCGTGACCTTTCGTTGTCGTGAGTTGACCTGGGGGCGGAATCCGTGCGAGTGCGATCAAGGCAGGCCTGACCACCCCCGACTGATTCGTGGAAGTGAGGGGTCGGGGACGCGGTTTCGTGCGTCCGGCGAACGTGCCGGGTCCACTCTTCTCGGAATAATGAGATTTTTGACTGCGTAGATTCAAAAGGTAATAACTCAGAGCTTATGTTTGCAACCAATTTATTAGGAAATTTTCCATGGCTAAAACCGTCGACGACGTTTTGAAGGCAGCCGGTGCAGAGCATTTCGCAGCCCGGGCCGGCCCCCGCGCCGGCTCACCCGCCGTCCAGCCGGACGTACCAGGAGGGGTGCGCTTCCTCCGTCACGCCGACGTCCCGGCCGGCGAAGAACTCGCGCACCGCGCGGGCGACGCCGAAGGCCGTCAGCACCCCGCCGATGACCCGGTCCCCGTCGACGAAGTCGTGGCCCGCGATTAGGCCGCCGGGCCGCACCTTGGGGGTCCACGCCGCCAGGTCCCGGAGCACCTGCGTATACTCATGGTCGGCGTCCAGGTAGACCCAGTCGAGCGACCCGTCGGGGACCAGACGGGCCGCCTCCTCCGAGAGCTGCTGGATCAGCCGCACCCGCTCCCAGTGCGGCGCCACCCGGCCGACCGCCCGGATCAGCCGCGCCACCTGCACGGGGGCGGGGGCGTTGGTCACGTCCCGGTAGCCGTCCAGCGGCTGCCAGATGTCGACCAGGAAGAGCCGCCGGCCCCGCCACTGGTCCAACACGCGGCGCGCGAAGCGGCCTTCCTCCACCCCGACCTCGGCCCCCGCGCCGACCAGCCCGAGCTGGTTCAGGAACGCCCCGAACTGGTCGCGGTGGCGGAGGGCCGCCACCGGCGCGCGCGGGGGCCAGGGCGGGTCGCCGCCGCACCCGGCCGCCGCGACCGCGGGGGCCGGCGTCGCCGCGGGCGCCCCGGACCGGGCGGCCTCGACCGCCCGCTCGAAGAACCGCTCGTGCTCGCGCACCGCCTCCGCGTCCTCGAACAGCACCGGGCTGGCCGCCGCGACCCGCGCCGCCGCCTCGTCCCGGTACGCGCGGTCGGTCCCCAGCCGGACCGCCAGGTCGACATACCCCTGGGGCGGGGCCGCCACCAGGTCGGGAAGGCCCATCTTGTGGTAGCAGGCCTGCGCGTACCGCCCGATGTTGAGTTCCCCCGGCAGGGTCACCAGCGGCAGGCCCAGCCCGAAGGCGTCGTAGGCGGTGATCCCCGAGCCGAAGTAGGGCGGGTCCAGCACCACGTCGGCCAGCGCCAGCAGGCGGTAGTAGCCCGCCAGGGGCTGCCGCGGGAGGAAGACGACCCGGTCGGCGGCGTCGGGCATCGTCGCCCGGAGCCGCTCGGCCAGGCGGCCGGCGGCCCACCCGCCGCGGTCCTTCGCGAGGACGACCAGGCCCCGGGGGTCACGCCGGAGGATCCCGGCCAGCCGCGCGTCGAAGTCGGGGTGGAGCTTCGCCACCCGCTGCAGGCAGGCGTACAGGTTCGCCCCCGGGGGGAGCCCGAACTCGGAGCGGTCGGGCGCCGGCACGGGCCGCGGCACGGGCCGCTGGTAGGTCGGCAGGGTCGCCAGCCGGACCAGGGACTCGGTGTAGTGGGCGTCGGCGGCGTCGGTCTCGATCAGGGCGCTGGACAGGTAGTAGTCGACCGCCGGGACGCCCGAGGTCGCGTGCGTCCCCCAGGAGGTGCATTGCACCGGCGCCAGCCGGGCGAACGCCAGGAAGTAGTTCAGCGGGTCGGTCCCGATCTGCCAGTGGTAGAGCACGTCGCACCGCGCGGCGGCGACCACCTCGGCCGCCCCCGCGAGGTCCTCCGGGATGGGGACGAACTCGGCCCCGGGGTGGCGGACCCCCGCCCGCAGCGCCGGCATCCCCCGGGCCGTGCCGAAGACGACCGGACGGAACCGGTCCGGCGCGAGGCGGTCGACGATCCCGGCGGTGCAGCGGAGGAACCCCCCCTCGTGGGGGTAGGTCGCCAGGAACCCGACCCGCGGCACCCCGCCGCCGGGGGCGACTTCCCGGGGGGGGAAGAGGTCGCGGAACAGGGCGGCGAACTTCTCCTTCAGGGCGCGGTCGCACCGGCCCTGGTGGTTGATGTTGAACGACGGCGTACACCCGGCGGCGGCCGTCGCCCCTTCGGCCAACCGGAGGCCGTGCTCCCGGTGGGCGTCCAGGGCCGCCTCCAGCGCGCCGCGGTAGCGGTCGATGGCCCCGGCGTCGGGGAAGACGGCCGGGCAGAGGGCCGCGATCCGGAGCGGCCAGTGCGCCTCGCCGGGGCGGTGCCGGGCGGCGGCGGCGAAGCAGTCGGCCGCCTCCTCGACGCGGTCCAGCTGCGCCAGCGCGGTCCCGAGGTTGGCCCAGGCGTCGGCGTGGGCCGGGTCGACCCCCAGGGCCCGGCGGTAGGCGGCGACCGCCTCCTCCTCCCGCCCAAGGGCGATCAGGGCGTTGCCCAGGTTGTTCGGGATGTCGGCCCGGCCCGGGGCGGCCCGGAGGGCGCGGCCGTAGAGGGCGACGGCCTCGGCGGACCGGCCTTGACCGTGGAGGAGGTTGGCCAGGTTATAGAGGGCGTCGGGGTGGTCGGGCCGCGCCCGCAGGGCGGCCTCGAAGCAGGGGACGGCCTCGGCGGGCCGGCCCAGTTCGTGCAAGGCGACGCCGAGGTTGGCCGAGGCGTCGGCGTACCCGGGGGCCAGGCGGAGGGCCTCGCGGTAGGCGGAGGCGGCCTCGTCGAGCCGGCCCGTGGCCTTGAGGGCGACGCCGAGGTTGTTATGGTAAGCCGCCTGAGAGGGGTCGAGCGTGATGGCCCGGCCGATCTGCTCGACGGCCCGGTCGTGGCGGCCGCGCTGGTGCTCCAGGACGCCGAGCAGGTGCAAAGCGCCGGAGTGTCTCGGGTCGCGGGCGAGGACCCGGCGGTAGGCGGCCTCCGCGCCCTCAAGGTCGCCGGCCCGGTGAAGGCCGGCGGCCGCCGCGACGGCCTCATGCGAGGGAGTGTCTTCCGACCCCATGGGGACCCCGGTGGGAGCGGGCCCGACGACGCCGGCGGTCCAACGCGGACCGCCGCGGCGCGACTCGATGGGTCCCAGGGTATCCGCGCGGTTGGTCAGTTCCCAGAGGCGGTCGCCGGCTTGACCGCCTTACGCCGCTACGGACCCGACAAGGCATGACGCCCCATTCCGAACGTACTACCGTCCCCCCGGCTCCGGCGGGAACATCAGCCTGCCACCCCCGAGGCCCTCGGCTCGGGACCGCCCGACTTGATGTCCGTGCTGGGTATGAGCGACATGGGCAGTCCCCGGACCTGCAATCGCCGATCAACGGTTCCTACATGGCAACCGACCGTCCCCATGGACCCGATGAACGCCCTGCTGTTCCCGCCGGTCTTCGGCCCCGCCGGGCGCCCTCGGCTCGGGTCCGCCGGACCTGATGGCGATGCTCGGGCTTGGCGGCATGGTTCGTTACCCCGCCGGGGTCCAGAAGATGCCATTCCGGATGACCCCCCGTTGTGGACGTTACAAGTCCAACCATCTCTTAGACAAGCGGTCTCCGCCGGGACGGCAAAGACATGGACCGCCACAGAGGGGACTCCCCCGGCGCCGTGGCTTGTGTGGCTTTGGTGGCTTCTCTTCACTACCTCGTGCGAAAAACAGCGCTGACAAATGTCGTAGAATAGAGAGAAAGAAAAAAAAGGTACCAAGGGGGAATCAAAGCCACCAAAGCCACCAAAGCCACGGCGCGACACCGCATCCCCCGGGCGGAGGTTCCCGGGCGGACATTCCGAAAGGCGCGGACGGCGAACCCGCACCCCCGCGGGTGTTCACTCAGGGCCGCCCCCTGGCACACCGTTTCAGCAGATAACGACCTTCCAGACCTGAGTGCCCTGATATTCGGAAGACTGGATGTACCGGCCGTTGCAGGCGCGCCCCCGGATCGCCCTGAGGCGCTGGCCGATGACCTTGGGGCTGGGGAGTTCGTCGTTGCGCGACCACTCCATCAGGCAGTCGCGGAGCCTGGCGAGCCGCCCGTCGGGATTCTCCTTGTCGGGGTCCCCTTTGATGAAGCGTAGCGCTTCGGCCACGGTCAGGCCGCGGTCGGAGCCCGGCAGCCCGGCCCACCCCTCGACCAGCGCGTTGCGGGCGATGGTCTCGGGGTCGTGGGCGCGCAGCTCGGCCCGGGTCGCACATGGGTCAAGCCCGGTGGCCCAGAAGACGGCCGAGCGGACGACCACCGACCACGCTTCGAACGACCCGAGCGGGGAAAGACCGCAATCGGGCCACCCCGCGGCGGCGTGCGCCCGGAGCACCGTCAGGGCGGCCGCCACCAGTGCGGGGCGGTGCTGGCGCACGTGCCGGATCAGGTCACCCCGGACCGTGAAATCCGTGCGTTCCTCCGGCCGCTCCTCGCGCGTCTCCAGCCGGCAGGGGATCACGCGGCGGATGACGTCGCCCTTGAGACTCACGTTGTTCCCGGTCGCGTACCAGACCGTGAACAAGGGAAGCTCGGCGGTCATCTCCGAGGCCCCGAGCTTGCGGTCTTTCCACGTCGGCGCGGTCAAGGCCGAGTCCATCGCGGAGCCCCCGAATGTCGTCGCGACGTTGTCGATGAGCATGAGCCGGTCGCCGGCCAAAGCGGTCGCCGTGATCCGCTTCCGCATCTCTTCGTCGCTGTCGGGGTAGGCGGTCCGGGGCATCTCCCGGCCGGTGGTGATGGTACCGATGATGTCGGCGAGCTTGGTCTTGCCGGTGCCCGGCGTATTGGCCTCGAACAGGAACAGGGGGCAACGCCCGTCGATCGCGAACCGGGCCAGCGGCGTGAGCAGGGCGGCGAGCCATGCCGCGCGGTGGGTGTCGCCGGCGAACGGGAAATCTACCACCAACTCCATGAGGCGCTTGGCCGAGTACCCGGCATCTTCCCGGGTCGGCCGGTCGGAGATTTCCGGGAACGGGGAGTTCGGCTCGTAGAGCAGTTCCGTCGCGTCGTCCCAACCCGGCGCGTCGAGGATCGACCCGTCCGGGCGGAGCGCCGGGGCCTCGATGATGGCCTCGATGGGCCGGATCTCCGACCAGTCGCCCCGCGCGGCGACCCCGTTGACGGCCCAATCGGGCGGGTGTGCGTTGACCCGCTCCACGTCGCCGTTCCGGTCGACCCGGGTCTTTTTCCAGGCGGCCGTCTTGGTCATCAGGTCCCGCAGCCGGGCGTTGTGCAGCGGGGCGATGCGGGGCGATCCCTTGGGCCGGTGGATTTTCCCTTTGATCCGGGACGGGTCGCGGAGCACGGTCACCAGCACGTTGCCCCGCTGGAATACCCCGGGCTCGGACGCCAACGAGGCGACCGCCCGGTCGATGACCTCGTGTTCCTCGGTCGTGATGACGATCTCCGGGCGGTCGTCGCCAACGCCAGCCCGCGACCCGGCCGGGGGGACCTCCGCGGGGGTTGCCGCCGGCGTCCCGTTGCGACCGTCCCCGGCGTGCCCGTCGCCCGCGCGATTGCGGCCGTTGCCGTTCAGGTGCCAGCCACGGCGGGTTTCCACCCGGTACGCCTCATCGACCTTGTGCCGCAACTCTCGCTCGGCCCAAGGGGGCTCACACCGGGGGTTGTATTCGGCCCAGAGCAGCCGGTAAGCGACGTCGGGGGCCAAGCCGAAGCCGGGGCCTACCTCAACGGCCACCTTGAGCGTCTTGCCGTGGCCGTCCTGACCGGACACCGCGGGCTCGCACCTCGCCAGGTACTTTGACGCGCGGGTCTCGACGTCGGGCCGTCCGGTCCTCTTGCCGCGGGGCTTGGGGGGGGTGGGGCCGTTCGTCGCCGGAGGATGGGGAGCGACCGCCGCCGGCCGTCCTTCGGCAGCCACCGCTTCGAGCAGCTCCGCCGGTACGGGCTTCACCTCGACCGGGGCCTTAAGCACGCGGGCGAACCGGTGCGGGCGCTCGGCCGTTTCCGCCCCCTTGCGGGCCTTCGTCCCGTAGAGCTTGACGAGCCGGGGGGCGTCGAACACCTTGCGGTCGATCTTACAGCCGTCGGCGTCGAACCGGTCGGCCAGTGCGGTGAGGACGGCCTTGACCAGTGCGGTCGCCGGAACATCGTTGGGCAGGTCGATGCGGTAGAGCAGGTGGAAGCCGTTGCCGGAGTCGGCCTCGACCGGGGCGGGCCAGCCGCGGGCGTCGAGGTGCCCGCGCACGGCCATCATCAGCTTGAGCGCCTTGCCCTTCTCGGCCCTGGTCGATGACACGTCGGCCGGGCGGTCTGGGTCGAAGTCGATCAGGAGCCATCGCCGGCCCGGGACGTCGGCGGCCGTCGCCCCCTTCGGCCCCCTGGGTTGCGGAAGCAGGGCGGCTTTAACCCCGTTCATCACGAGGTACACCGCCGGGGCCCGCTCCGAGAGCCGGAGGGCCTCCCTGGCGGCCCCGGCCAGGTCGTCGGGGGGGAACCGGCGGACGACGTTCTCCGGGGCCTTGCCCGCGATCCTGGCGGCTTTCGGGGCCCGGATCTCGACGGCCTGGCCGTCTCCGACGAACAGCCCGAGCCACCGGGTGACGTCCTGTTCGGCGGGCGGTCGGCCGTCCGGGTCGGATGCGGCCCGGGTCGGGCTCCGTGGGGTGGTCGTCATCGGAGGCGACCCCCTTTCCCGGCGCGGGCGAGGCGGGCGCGCACAGCGAACGGTCCCGGTTGACCGGGAACCGGCGGTCGATTACAGTCCATCGCGGGTACGGACCTTCTGAGCCAAGGGTCGTACGACAGAGCCGGGGGCTCGCCAAAAGTCCCCGAAACTCGATTTGCGCTTTTGACGCCCGGTGTACCACCACCGGGCGTCTCCACGCGCCGTGATCTTAACAGAACCCGTGGCCCGGGGAAGGCGTAGCCGTCGGACCCGCGTGACGGTGGTCGTCGGGCTGGGGAGGGGTGGACGTGTGGTGTCCGTCCGGGCGTCGTGCGTTCGTCCATGGAGGGAGCCTGTCATTGCCGCGGTCAACGATCCCCCCCTTACCCCCACGGCTGTGGGGTAATGAGGAGACGTGCGGGGCAACCGGCGCCTCCGGGAGCGCATTATCAAGCGCCCGGGTTGTAAAGGACGATGGGAGCCTGGGTCCACGGTCGTGGGCCCCGGCCGTCAGCCCTCCGATGCCTGCCCCGACACGCGCCGCTTGCATGTTGGCTGGGCATATGCCGGCTTGATTTGGAGTCAGGAGGGCGAGGACTCCGCCGACGGTGGTAGTGTACCGAAGTGAGCCCGGTTGGCGAACTCTGAAGTTTTGTACATGCGTATGTCCTCGGTCAGCTCCAACCCGAGGGCGTCCGCGATCCGGTCGCCGTGGTGAGGCTGAGCTGTCGCTGGCCTTTGAGGAACCGGGTCACGACGGACGGGGCGATGCCGGCGGCCTTGGCCACGGCGTAGGGGGTCAAACCGGACTTTCTGATTCTCGCCCGGAGCATCCCGGAAAGAGTGTCGGGGGGGGCGGGTGTCGTCGAGGCGTCTTTGACATTCACGGCTGCGGGCTCTGGTGGTTCGTATCGGTCGCCCGGTGCCAATCGGCACACGGCCCGATGGCGACGTTGTCGCCGGGCAAACGTTGTCGCCGGGCAAACCCTTCATAGGGAACCATCGGGCCGGGCGGGCGATATGTCCCTGGGTTCGCCTGCCGGTGGGGGCGGGTCGCGGCGGATTCGCGCCGAATTCCGGCCGGTAACTTCCAATTGGTAATTGCGAAATTGACCTATTATATGGCCTCCGGCAACACGCCTTTCCGGGGCCTCAACGCTTCCGCCGCGGCGGCCTCCGGTCGCCCCCCAACGCCTTCGCGATCTCCCCCCCGACGTCCTTCCGCCGGTCGTCGTAACTCATGACCGTTCTAGGGTCCACGTGCCGCGAGAACTGCATCGTGTCCCGCACCCCCCAGCCTTGATCGAGGGCCTCGGTCACCGCCTGGTGCCTCAAGCCGTGAGCGCGCACCGTGCGCGGCAGTCCCGCACGGTGCGCGAGCGCCTTGACCAGGTCGTTGACCCCGTGCCCTGTCAACCTTTCCGGTGCCTTGGCGGCGGGGTCGCGGCGGGTGAACAGCGGGCCCGGCCGGTCCCCCCGGACGGCCGCCCACGCCTTGACTGCGTCGGCCGCCCGGTCGCTGACGGTCAGCCACACCTTCTCCCGCTTCCCCTTGCCGAGGATCAGGACGCCGGGCCGCTGCGGGTCGAAGTCGGCCGGCCAGTCGAGCCCGGCCAGCTCCCCGCGGCGCAACCCCCGGTCGTGGAGGAGCAGGACGACGGCCAGGTTGCGGGCCGCCTCCGGCGGTCCCCCCGTCGCTTCCGCCTCGGCCACGGCGAGCATCCGGTCCCACCCCCGCTTGCCGGGCCCCGTGGTATCCCGGAGGGCCTCCGTGCGGGGTAGCTCGGTTTCCGGGGTCACCCCAGTGAGGTCGAACCGCCGGCCCGCCTTGAAGACCCGGCAGAAGGCCGCGAACCGCCGCCGGACCGTCGCCGGCGCGAGCCCGCGGCCGAGCATGTCGGAGGTCCACGCGGCGGCCAGGGCGTTGGCCTCCCCGCGGCCGAGGGCGAGCAACCGGCGGACGGCGTCCCCGGGCCCGCCGAGGCCGAGGAATCCGGCGAGCGCTGACAGGTCTTTGCGGTAGCCCTCCCGGGACTGGTCTTTGAGGCCGGCGAGCGCCATTTCGACCAGGTCGACGGTCGGGCCCGGGTCGATGGCGGCGGGTGTAACGGTGGCCGCCGGTTGGGGCAGGAACGCTTCGGGTGTCAGGAGCATCGGTGTGACTCGGGTCGGGGCTGGCCTCCGAAAATCGGACGCCCTTCGCCCCGTACTATCGGGCCGTGCCCGGATTCGTCCCGGGTCCTTGGGGCTCCACTCCGGCCACCGTGATCCGGGGCGCGGGGTCCCGGGTCGAACAGAGGTCGTGACGAAAAAACGACACGGGCCCGCCGTCGAAGGACAACGGGCGGCGCGAGGACCACTTACCCCGAATTCCCCGATTCCTGTGTCCGCCGTGGCCGCGCCCCGCGATAATCTCTTATGGGCCTGGAATGGGGCCAGGGGTTGTCTTCTCGCGCGGGCGCGCGAGGTAATCATGTGGTGTGTCGTATCGCCGGTGGTCCCGTTGCGGGCCCTACCGGTGTCGTCGCGTGGGGACGGGTTGCATCACAGGGGTGCATAAAACCCGGCGGCGGCGCGTGGGGGCTGGTCACCTGGTTTGAAAGCATTGAATTCTCGCGGGGTTTTTTCCAAAGCCCGGATGACGGAACGAAGATGACTGAACCTACCCCGACCGGACGGTTCGAGTGGCTGCGTGAGAAGGTGCACCGCCGGGACGCACTGCGGAAGGTCTACAACGCCCTGTTGAGCGGTTGGGCCGTCGACGGCGACGGGCGGGCCGACCTAGTCCGGGAACTGAATGCCTTGCTCGGGGCCGACGACCTGTCCGAACGCGAGCGGGTCCGTATCGCCCGGATCTTCCAGGCGCTGGAGGCGGGTTCGCCCCACTGCCCGCGCCGGCTCCGTGTGGTCGCCTCTGACCGCTTCTGATCCTAACCCGTATTTCTCACCATCTTGATTCGGAGCCACTTCGCTGGGCCAACTGACGTCTCCCCCGTCTGTTGATGGTCCAGCGAGTTCGCGTTGCCCCACCGGACCTCGTCTCGCATGTCCCGACCT
>JAABUK010004497.1_pt1 | contig 22572 bp, 17 predicted proteins | sample 5559141 | NCBI WGS metagenome assembly JAABUK01 (sample SAMN10711869, study PRJNA513367) | rock metagenome | isolation source: Antarctica rocks | place: Antarctica: Victoria Land, Pudding Butte nord | collected 2016-01-03
GTAGATCTCCACGACGAACATCCCCGGCCCCCAAAACGGGGAGCCTATCCACTGGCCGGATTTTACTCCGCCCGCGTCAGCAGTTCGCCGGCGCTCCAGTGGCCTGCTTTGTCACCGCCCTACACACGTTCGTCAGTCGGGTGAACCGTCGCATGTGCATCCGCATCGTGAGGTTTGACCGTTCCACGTAGGACGGTCTTGCGGGAGGTCCCGCAAGGTCTCTTAAGCTACAGCCCGAGAGAAAGAAGTAAATCGCTCAAAATGCCGCTAAGGCTCGATGGGAAAAAGTTCCGTCTGCTCAGGAAACGTCAGAATAGAGCGCAGCGTCACCGGCAGCGATGTGCGCCACTCGGCCGAGGAAAAAGTGTTAGTGTTCCTGGCACCATTGCCGGACGCAAGAACGTCGCACGATGACACCAGAAGGATCGAGCGCCCTGGTCTGGGACGCGAAACGCCTGCGCATCGCCAGTGACGCGGCCGGCGTCGCCCTGTGGTCGTGGAACGTCGACACCGACGATATCGCCCTGGACAAGCGGGCCCATGAGTTGGGGGTCCGGTAGCAGCGGAACCAGAAGTTCGATTCAGGCATACACGACAACCTTCCACCACTGCCCCAATCAGAAGCTCCCTTGCTGCAGCAGCTCACGCCACGGCCGCAGGCTGGGGAACTCTGCCCGACAGCCGCACCTGGCCAGGGGTCATGCCGAACAAGCCGCGGAAGGCGGTGCCGAACCCTGGCTGGCTGGCGTAGCCAGCGATCTCTGCAGCCTTGGCCAGGCTGGCCCCGGTCGTGAGCGCGCTCATAGCCTCGACCATGCGCGCCTGCTGGCGCCATTGGCGGAAGCTGAGGCCGGTTTCAGCCCGGAACAGGCGGGCCAGCGTTCGGCTGGGGTGTGCCGCAACCACGCTCCGGAGCGGCAAGGCCAAGTCTTACCCTTTGCCCGAATGCAAGCAACGGCGTTCGTCGCTGTTGGCCATCCCTCACAAAGCGCGGATCGCGGCGGCGAACACATGGGCGATGCACTGGAGGCTTGTTCGGAACGCGTCCGGCGTTACAGCCGCGCCGTGGCCATACTTGGCCCCCCGCGCGGCGGCTAAGAGGACGGAGACCACCTGGCGCGCGTCCAAGCCGGTGCTCGCCAGATTCGCTTTGCCCTCCGCATGCGCGGTCTCGATCATCCGCACCAGCCTCGCCTCGTAGGCCCGGTCCGCGGCCTCGACGACCTCCCTGCCTATGGACATCCGTGCGGCCGAGAGTTCCGGCAAATGGCCGGAAGCGCCGTACTGGTCGAGCACCATCCCGAACCAGGCGTCGAGCTGGCCGAAGATCTGGGCAGCCAGGTCGCCGCCCCGCGTCTGGGCCGCGTCGCACAGCCGCTCCGCCAGCGCGACGTTGCGCGCCAGGAGGACGCGGAACAGCGCCTCCTTGCTGGTGAAGTAGAGGTACAGCGTGCCCTTGGCGACACCGGCCTCTGTTGCGATGTCGTCCATCGACGTTCGCCGGTAGCCGAACCGCGCGAACAAGCGGTCCGCCGCTCCGACGATCGCGTCCGACTTGGTCGAGGCCTCGTTCACACCGTCCGCCATGGCCCGTTCTTGACCGGTGCGGGCTTGACAGCAAGTCACTGCGCGCATCAGATGACCGAATGATATGTTTTGGTCATTCGGTCATATCCGTGGCCGGCGTGAGGGCACGCACCTTGGGCGCCGCCAGGAACGGCCCTGTCGGCCCAGGCCGTTCCCTCCAGCAGGGGGAGCAGCCAGCATGATCGGCTTCGACAAGCATGGATCCGGCAACCGAGGCGTTATCGTCCTGAACGACTGGCTGTCGGACACCTCCACATGGGACGAGGTGCGGCGATACCTCGGTCGCGAGGACTTCACCTGGGTGTTCGCGGACCTGCGCGGCTACGGGCGCTCGCGCGGCCAGGGAGGACGCTTCACAATCATCGAAGCCGCGGGCGACGTCATCGCTCTGGCGGACTCCCTCGGTTGGGGCCGTTTCGCAATCGTGGGACACTCCATGTCCGCCCTCGTAGCCCTGCATCTGGCCCAGCACCATCCGAACCGGGTCGAGCGCACCGTCCTGGTGACGCCCTCGCCGCCGCGCGGCTTCGGCTTCGATGATGTGACCGTGCAGGCCCTGCGCGCCGGGGCGTCCGGGGACGATGCGGCGCGGCTTGGCTTGCTGCGGCGGATGCAAGGCACTCGCCTGACGGAGCAATGGATCCGCTTGAAGCTGGAGCGGTGGCGCATGTCGTCCGACTCGGAGGCCGTCGCGGGCTACACGTCCATGTGGGCGCGCGAAGGACTGCCCGATCCAGAAGCGAAGGTCGCCTCGCCGCTGCTCGCGATCACCGGCGAGGACGACCGGGAGGACATGCGCGCCGACGCCACGAGTGCCGCGCTCCGGCCGCTGGCGGGCGACCTGACCGTGGTCCCGCTCGCAGGCTGCGGGCACGCGCCGATGCAGGAGATGCCGCCGCTGTTCGCCACCGTGGTGGAGTGCTTCTTGTCGGGATCGCAGGCGGCGCGCCAATCGCTTGGACCGCAGGAGCAGACGCGTGGGACAGGGGCCTACCTCGTGGTCCAGGGCACAGTCAGGGACAACGAAGCCTGGCGCAGGTACGGCGCCGCGGTCGTCCCGCTGATCGCCAGCTTCGGCGGCAAGCACCTGACCAAGGGCGGCGGCGCCGAACTCCTCGAAGGCGGTCATGCAGACGAGCGCACCGCCTTGTTCGGGTTTCCCTCCATGAACGCCGTCCACGCATTCTGGAAATCGCCAGAGTACGCTCCTGTAAAAGAGCTCCGGCGCGACGCGGCCACCCTGGACATATGGGCTGTCCCGGGAGCCTGATCGACTCATGCGGCTGCGAGGCGCCTTGTCCGTCCCGCCCGGCGTCCGCAGCCTAACCGTGTTCCGGCCCGTGCCGCCAACCGTGCTATCCTGCCCGTTCTGTGCGGGACCCCGTGACGCAAGGGTCGGGGTTCAACTGCTCTCGTAAGCAGCAACTACGCACAAAACCACCCTTTGATGCAGGACTGGATCGCCTGCCGCCGTACATAGCGGATCAGACGGCTTTAGCCTGCACAAACTCATGCATCTATCACCGGCCTGCAAACCGTGGTTCGATAAGTTTCTGCAGGGGCGGGAGTGGGGCGGTGCTGGTCGGCTATATGCGCGTGTCCCGAGCACATCCGGGGTGCCATGCTCGGCTGCTACGGCGCTCGCAAAGGTCGCAACATCTTCGTCGCGTGTGTCAACGCCGGTCTGCTTCCAGGCCAGCGTGGCGGAGTAAAACCAGGCCAGTGGGTCTGGGACGGCGACATGCAAAAGCCGGCGCGACCGGCATCACGTCGGCCTGGGGCTCGGGGCGCGCTCTGGGAAGGGCCCCGATCGGGGCCCTTCCCATGTCGCCGTGAGTTTCGGATTATGCGGTGGTGATCTCGCCGGTGTCGGGATTGACGATTTCGGTGGTGGCCTGGTTTTGCTCCGCCCTGGCCGACGTGCGTCGGCGTCCGACCGACTGCTTGAGGCGATCAGCCGGCGGAGGACCGGGCCAGGCTCGGCGCCCTCGGCAGCACAGCGCGCGGCAAACCGCGCCCGCAGCTCGTCGACCGGCCAGTGCAAGACAGCGTTGGCGGCATAGTCGAGCATCTGCCCCACCACCTCGCGGCGGATGCGCGTGTCGGTGCCGCGCTTAACCTCGACGAGCGTCGGCACGCCGTCCTGGTCGAGGAAGAGATGGTCGATCGACCAGCGCCCGCCCGCGCCCTCTTCGGAGGCGATGCCCTGTTCGCGACCTGCTCTACACCGGGGTGACCCGCGGCAAGCGGCTGGTCGTGCTCGTCGGGCAGCGCAAGGCGATCGCCAAGGCGGTGAGGAACGGCGGGTCGAGGCGGCGGTGGTCGAAGTTGCGGGAATGGCTTGCCGGCGTAGCCTGACTGCTCGGCCACGCGACACAGACCGAAAATCGAATCGCAGCCTCCGCTCGCACGGCATCCAGCAAGCGAACATTGGCCGCGCCTCCGTTCCTTACCGGCTGGTGTCGACCCGTCCCGGGCGTAGCACGCGAACTTCCCCGTGCTCCGAAGCGGACGTTCTCAGTCGAGCCGCGGCAGCGGCTCCGTGCCACTACCGGAGCTTCAGCGCCGTGCCGCTTTGTTGATCATCGAGTGTGACCCGATCCGATCAATCGGCTCTATGCCGCCCACGATCGACTAATACTAAAAAAGAATGCAAGTATTCTACATATTTGTTAGTGATATATATCATGAGTAAACCCAACCCTGCCGACAACGCCCCACGTACGCTTTGCGAACTATCCAGGGTCGGTCGACGTCGCAGTCCTCCGTGCCGTCCGGCGGAGCATACACGACACCGAACCACGGCCCGACCATATCACAGATCTTGAGGTGCATGCCGGTGTAGACCCGGTCGACCTCACGATAGCCGCGCCCACCCGGTCCGCTGCGGACAGACAGAAAGTTGTCGCCCTTCGAATCCAGGCCGACCACCTCCCCCCCACCAGGGCAGGCTGGCACAGACCGGGCTCCGCCGATGACGATGGGCACGTCGACCGTCTCGCTTCCCCATACCGTGCCGAGCGAGCAGCAGAGCACCGTGGCGAAGAGTGAAGCGGACCTCATCATGATCAACCCTCATCCTTTGCGACAGTAACCTTCATATCATCCACATGGCCGGACGACACCTCGCCGAGCCCATAGGTTGCAAGAGCGGCGGGCTCCGTTACAGTCTCGGCCAGATCAATTCAGAGTCGCGCTCATGTCACGTCCCTCAAAGCTCTGCCAGGCCATTTCAAGCCTCGCGGTGCTCGCCGTCGCACTCGTGGCTGCGAGCCTGGCTTGGGCCGGCGACTCGCGCGACCTCCCGACCGCGACGGACGCGTGCAAGAAGGCCTCCGACAAACAGGCCGTCATCGCCTCCTGCTCGACCGTGATCGCGCTCTCGCACGACACGCGCCTCTTGGAGCGGGCTTACAACCGACGTGGCATGGCCAACGAGGCGATCGGTCAGTTCAACGGCGCGGTGAACGACTACTCGCAGGTCATCCGACTCGACCCCAAAATCGCGGGCTACTACGATAACAGAATGCGCGCCTACAAGGCGCTGGGGCTGCTCGACCTCGCCCTCAGGGACTCGGACACGGCTGTCGCCATGGCGCCAGGCTATCCTTTCGTCTTCCACGGCCGCGGCGCCGTGCACTACGACCGCGGCGAATACATTCAGGCCGTCGCCGACTACGGGACAGCGCTCGCACTCAACAGGGCGGACGCGCCCCTGCTGGTCGACCGCGGCCGAGCGCTGATGAAGCTGGGCCAGCCCGGCAATGCCGTCCGCGACTTTTCGGAGGCGCACGAGGTCGACGCCGCCTTCACCCCGGCCCTGCGCGAGCGCGGGCTGGCCTGGGTGCAGCTCGGCAATGCCGATGCGGCCCGCCCCGATCTCCAGGTCGCCCTCACGGCCAATCCCGAGGATGAGGAGGCCGCGGCGGCGCTGCGCTCGCTCGACGCCGCGGCGACCGCTTCCGCCCCGGCGCAGCGCCTCGCCCAGGCCGGCCCCTCGCCGGAGTCAGAGCGCGCCGAGGCCGAGGCGCGTGAGAGGATGAAGCAGCGCGACGATGCGGAGCGCGCGCGTCAGGAAGCGATGGAACGCCTCAAGGGGGAGCGACTGGCCCGCGCTCGGACGGAGGCGCAGCATTTGCGCGGCGAGGCCGGCGACTTCGTCAAAGCCAACCGCGACGATCCGCAGTTGATGGACCACCTCCAACGCATCGCCGACCTCGGCGCGGCCCTGCCGGGGAGTGAGCCGGCGCCGATCGAGCGCGCCACCTCGCTCCTGTCGGCCGACCTCGCCGGGGATCCCATCTACGCCGCCTACGCGGAGCGGCGCCGCATGGATAAGACGCGCGACGACGAGCGCAACCTCGCGGTCGCGCTTTTCACCTTGCGGGTGCAGCGCGGCTTCCTCGTCGGCGAGGTCGTGAAGGATCCGACCGGCGACGACTCGCCTGCGTTCCTGTCGCTGGCTAAACAGGCCGACGCCGTGCTGGGGGCACCCGAGCTCGTCCGCGCTCAGACCGTCATGGGCGCGATCGACGCCGCCATCGCCAGGGCCAAGATGACTGATCGGTATGAGGAAGCGAAACGTGCCGCTCCGGCCGACAAGGCGGTGCCGTGACGACCGACCGACGATTGCGACGGCGGCTGGGCCCGGTCTAGGCTCACGGGTGTTTCTCGGACGGGAGATGTAGGTTGGTGGAGGACGGCATTACCGGTGACGGCGGCGTGCGCCGGCCCTGGCGCTCCCCGGCGGTGGCCTGCGCTCTGGCCGGTACCGCCCTGCTGGTGCTGCTGTTCGGCCACATTCTGCGCTACCCCGCCGCTGGCGCGCGCGCGGACGAGTCCGGTGCGCTCGAAGCCCAGCGGCAAACCAATCAGGCTCTGCGCGACCAACTCGCGCGCCTGCGTAAAGCCGCAGCATCGGCGACGTGCCAGGCCCCGACGCCGGTCTCCTCGCCCCACGGCGCCTCGGTCGAGCCCGCCCTGCTGCCGCCGGCGCCGGCCCGCACACCGGTGGTCGAGCCCGCCGCAGGGCCGGGCCGCCCCGCCGCGCCCGGCACGCTAGCCGGCCTGCTCGACCGCGCCACGGTGCTGGTCCTGGCCGGCGACAGCCTCGGCAGCGGCTTCTTCGTGTCGGACCGCGCCATCGTGACCAACCACCACGTCGTCGGCGATCTCCGGGAGGTGCGCGTCGGCAACAAGGCTCTCGGCGGCTTCGAGCCAGCCCGCGTTGTCGCGGTCGGGGCGGGGGACACGCGTGGAACCGAGGATCTCGCCGTGCTGGAGGTCGAACCCAAGGCGGGCACCGCGGCCCTGCAGGTCGGTGCCGTGCCGGAGCGGCTCGACCCTGTGACGGCCGCGGGCTATCCCGGCGCCGTGCTGGAAACAATCAAAGGCGCCTCCGCGAGCGATCTGCCCGAGGCCAACTTCTCGCAAGGCATTCTTACCTCGCGCCAAATCCAGGCTCCAGCCGGCATCGGCACGCTGATCCACACGGCGCAGATCGGCCACGGCAACTCGGGCGGTCCGCTCGTCGATGCCGGAGGCTGCGCTGTGGGGGTCAACTCCTGGCTGAGCTTCGACGCTCAGGACGACACGGTGTTCTCCACCTACTTCCAGGCGCTCGACGCCGGCGAACTGCGCAAGTTCCTGCACGCCCATGGTGTCGCCTTCACGGCCGCCGCCGCGCCCTGCCGGCCGGCCGCGCCTACGGCCACCGCGGCCGCGCCGCCCGCGCGGCCTTGACGTGGCGGCGCTCAGGTTCACCACCACGCGGCTTGGCGGCTTGGCGGCGGCGGGCCGCGTCGACGAGCTGCAGCACGCCGTGGTGGCGCCCTTCCTCGAACGCGAGCTTGGGGCGCGCCACGGCCGCCTCTTCGCTGACTTCGAGGCCGAGGGCTCGGACATGCGTGCCTGGTACGCGGATGCCGCCGCGCCGCCGCGCCGCGCCACGGACCTGTCCCCCGCGGACGCCGGGGCGGTGCGGGCCGCCGCGGCCGCGCTGCTCGCTGACGTGGCGGCCCTGGCCGAGCGCCTGTCGGCAGCCGGACCGCAGCGGGCCGCGCTGGCCCGCGCGCTCGCTGCCGCGACGACCTTCCCCGAGGAGGATCTGTGGTGCGACGGCGATCAGCCGATCATCGTCAATTGGGGCTTCCACCGGCGCGAGGTGCCGGCCGGAACGCCACAGGCCATCCTCGAGGCAGGGCGGCCGAAGGCAGCCGCCCTGGCGCCAGCCGGCTCCACCACAGCCCCGCCTCCGCTTATACTCACGCCCGCTCGTCCGGCGCGAGGTCCCATCGTTGTCGGTGCGTGGCGGGCCGGCTGGCCGGCGGTGGCCGGTCTGTGGCTTCTCTTCGCATTGCTCATACTCGCCTGTTATCGCCTGCTGCTGCCGGCCTGCGGCCTCGCGGGGTCGTTCGGAGGCCTCGGCGCCTGTCCGGCGATGGCGGGCGAGCGTGACGCGGCGGCCGAGGGCGCGGGGCTCCAGGCCGAGGTGCGGGCCGCGGAGCTTCAGCTCGCGCAGGCACAGCGGGTCTGTGCCGCGCCGGGCCGCGCCGCAGCACTTGACCCTCAGGTGGAGGGGCGGCTTCCCGCGGACGCGCCGCGCGGCGCCGTCGAGGTATCGCTGCTGTGGGAGGGCCACGCCGACCTCGACCTCGTCGTGGACTGCCCCGGCGGCGGGCGGCTGTGGCAGGGCAGCCCCGGGCTTCAGAGCTGTGGCGGGCGCTTGCTGCACGACGTCAACAAGGCGGGCGAGCCCCTGCTCGACCACCCCATCGAGCACGCCGCCTGGGATGCGCCGTCGCCCGGCCCTTACAAGGTTGAGGTCGAGCTCTACGGTTATAACGACGTGCCGCCCGGCACGGAGGTGCCCTTTACGGTACGGGTGCGGCGTGGCGCCGAGACGAAGGCCTTCGAGGGCCGCGTTAAAGGCGAGCGCACGACTGTGACGGCGGCGAGCGTGGATTTTTGAGGAACGGCGATGGAGCGGGCGGACGGAAAGCCGATCACCCTGGTGCCGCACAGCGGCGTCCAGTTTCTATCCTTCACCTTCGACCTGGAGGCGGCGCCACGCGGGACGCGCAGCTTCATCGAGCGGCCGCGATCCGGCCGCGCCCGCCCGGACGGCCTGCCTGATGTCGAGCTTCTGCCGGGCTACAACGAAACCGACCCCGACGGCGAGCCGCCCTTCCGGGCGACGGCGGGCGACGACGAATACGACGTGTCCAACGCCAGGGCCCTGCAGCCCTTCGTGGGCCGCTGGGTGCCAATGCCGTTCTTCGCCCTACGACCCGGCCGCAGGCCGGACGGCTCGCCGCTCTTCGACCAGGGGCCGAGCAACTGGGCGCGGGCGTGCCTATTCGCCGCCGAGCCGGGCCATACCGACCACACGCACACGCTCGTGCTGGCCTTCGACACCCAGCTCGCGCCGGGGCCGCGCGGCGCCGTCTATGACGCGCCCTCTCGGGAGGACGCGCTGAACGAGCGTGAGTTCGCCCTCGCCCACCGCTTCGACGACCTCGGCTGGTTCTTCCGCGACGAGCGGGCCGATGCCGTCTCCAACACCGTCAGCGACTATCAGGAGTGGCTGTCGGCCTGGCTGGAGGGGGTGTTCCACGACTTCAAGCGTGCCGAACGGCCGGGGCGGCCCTTCGACAAGGAAGCGCTGGACCATCGCCTCGAACATGTGGCGCGCTACATCGCCTTGATGGACTTCGTCGAGCGCGTCGTGCGGCCCGGCTCGGTCCGGCTCGTCGACACCGTATCGGACGAGCCCTTCGCTCGCCCAGTGGCGGTGGATCTCGTGCTCGACGTCGGCAACAGCCGCACCTGCGGGATCCTGATCGAGTCCCACGCCAATGAGGCGCAGGTCGACCTCGGCAACTCCATGGTGCTGCAGCTCCGCGACCTGTCGCGGCCGGACCGGACCACCTCCGACCCCTTCGAAAGCCACGTCGAACTGGCCCAGGCGGACTTCGGGCCGGAAAGCCTGTCGCGGCGTTCGGGCCGGGCGCGCGCCTTCCTGTGGCCCAGCCTCGTGCGGGTGGGGCCGGAGGCGGCGCGCCTGCGCGCTGAGGCGGAGGGCACCGAGCGGACCTCCGGCCTGTCGAGCCCCAAGCGCTACTTGTGGGACTCGGCGCCGGTGCCCCAGCCCTGGAGCTTCCAGCCCCGCGATTATCCGGACCCCGACGTGCCGCCGCTGATCCAGCGTGCCGCGGCCCGCTACCTCAACCCGCGCGGCGATGTCTTGAGCGAGGTGGCGCGCGACCGCGAGCTCTATCAAGGGCTCGCCTCCAAGGCCGAGCTGGCCGACCTCGATGGCATGCTGACACGGCTGACCTTCTCGCGCTCGTCCTTCTTCACCTTCATGGTGGGCGAGGTGATCGTGCAGGCGCTGTCCATGATCAACAGCCCTGGCACGCGCCGCACCCGCGCCTTCGCGGACGCTCCACGGCGCCTGAACCGCCTCATCCTCACCCTGCCGACCGCCATGCCGGTGCGCGAGCAGCGCATCATGCGCTCCCGCGTCGAGGGCGCCCTCAGCCTCATCTGGGATCTGATGGGCTGGCGAAACGCGAAGAGCAGCATTCTCAAGCCGCCCGAGCTAATCGTGACCTGGGATGAGGCGAGCTGCGTGCAGTTCGTTTATCTTTATTCCGAGATCGCCCGGAAGTCGGGCGGCGACGCGCAGGGCTTCTTCGAGTTGGCTGGCCGGCCTCGTGCCTCTGCCGAGCCCGGCCGGCAGCCCGCAGACCCTGCCCCGCGCCCATCGCTGCGGGTCGCCAGCGTGGACGTGGGCGGCGGCACTACCGACCTGATGATCACCACCTACCATGTCGAGGGCCGCGTCGAGATCAAGCCGAGCCAGACGTTTCGCGAAAGCTTCCGCGTCGCCGGCGACGACGTGCTGCGGGCCGTGGTGGAGCGCTGTGTCGTGCCGGCCGTCGAGCGCCACCTCGCCGCCTGCGGCCTGCCCGAGCCGCGCGCTCACCTGGCCGAACGCTTCGGTGGCAACCGCGCCGACATGTCCGAGCAGGACAAGCACCTGCGCCAGCAGTTCGTGTCACGCGTCCTCCGGCCCATGGGCCTCGAGCTCCTTCTCGCCTTCGAGAACGCCGGGCCGGAAGCGGGTGACCACGCAGCGGACAGCCGCACGCTGGCAGATCTCGTTGCAGCCGGGCGCCTCGCCCCCGTGCCGGCCCCTGTCGCCGCTTATTTGGCGGGCGGGGCCGCACGGCGGGCCGGAGTGGTGGTGCCGCTGGACGACCTCGCTGTGTCCTACGACTTCGCGATGGTGCGCGACGCTGTCGTGGCGGTACTCGGAGAGGTGTTCGGCAACATCGCCGAGGCGTTGAACCACTTCGACCCGGACGTGGTGCTGCTGGCTGGCCGGCCCTCCCGCCTGCCCGCCATCGTGGATCTTGTGGTCGACCGGCTGGCGGTCGCGCCGGACCGCGTGCTGCCGCTCCATCAATACCGCGTCGGCGCCTGGTATCCGTTCAAGACGCGCGACAACACCCGCATCTCCGATCCCAAGACCACGACCGTCGTGGGCGGCATGCTCTGCGCGCTGGCGCAGCGGCAGATCGTCAACCTGTCCATCGACACCGACCGGCTCACGCTGCGCTCGACCGCGACGGTGCTCGGCGCCATGGAAAACAGCGGTCGCATCCCTGACCAAGCGGTGCTGTTCGCCGCCGAGGCCAAGCCGGGTCAAGAACCCGAGGCCAGCCTGAACTACTTCGCGCCGACGCGCATCGGCTATCGGCAGCTGCCGCTGGAGCGCTGGACCGCGACGCCTCTCTACAAGCTCACGCTCGCCCCCGAGGCGCCGCGACCGCGCCTGCCCGTGACGGTGACGCTGCAGCGCGGTGCACCCGACGAGGAGTTCGGCTTCGAGGAGGCCGACAAGCTCCACGCCGGCGAGGCCCGCAAGGAAGAGCTGAAAGTGGTCCAGGCTCACGACGCGGACGGACGCAATTATCGCAATCTCTTGCGGCTCTCCCTCGACACGATGGCAGCCGACGAGGGCTATTGGCTCGATACCGGGATCCTGACGGTCGACGCATGACAGACGACGCTCACAAGCTCGCCGCGCGTTGCGCGGCCACCACCGCCGCGGCTTCGGCGGGGCTCGACTGGGTGGCTGACCCGCGCAGCGCTCGCGCAATATCGGGCGCGAGCCTCGCGGCGCCGCTCCGGCGCGCCGCCGCCGAGGCCGGCCGCCTCGCCCGCACGGCTGGGCGGCCCAACTGCGTCGGCGTGTTCGGGCCGAGCCAAGCAGGAAAATCCTATCTCATCTCCATCCTGGCGCGGCGCGGGGCGGAGCCGCTCGTCGCCACTTTCGCGGGCGACCAGCCGGAGGTCGACTTCCTGCGCGACATCAACCCCGTCGGCGGCGAGGAGTCGACGGGCGTCGTCACGCGTTTCACTGTGCATGGCGCCGCGACGCCGGCCGGCTTCCCGGTCGCGCTGCGCCTCCTGACCCAGACCGATGTGGTCAAGATCCTGGTCAATTCCTTCTTCCGCGACGGCGATCAGGAATACGAGGAAGCGCCCGAGCCGGCCGCGGTCGAGCGCCTGCTCGCCGGTCTTGAGGCACGTCGCGAGCCCGCCCCCGTCGATACGCTGACCGAAGCGGAGATGTGGGACGTCGCCGATTACGTCCGGCAGAACGCGGGCGGCGCCGCGGCGGCGGGCGCGGTCGAGCCCTTCTGGCCCCGCATCGCCGCGCTGGTCCCGCGGCTGCGCGTCCCCGAGCGGGCCGAACTGCTGTCGGTTCTGTGGGGAGGCCACGCGACCTATACGGCCTTGTACCAGCGCCTCGCCGCCGCGCTGGCGAGCCTCGGCTTCGCCGAGGACGCCTACTGCGCTCTGCCGGCGCTGGTGCCTTCGAATACCAGCGTCGTCAACGTCAACAGCCTCGAGGGGCTCGGCGACGACGCGGCCCCGCGCGTGACGGTGGCCATCCCGGCAGGCGGCACGGTCGCGCTGGCGCGCCCGGTGCTGACCGCACTGATCGCGGAAATGCGCATCGTGTTCCGCGACCGGCCGCAGCCCTTCTTCGAGCACACGGACCTGCTCGATTTTCCCGGCTACCGCTCACGCTTCAGCGCGGACCTGAAGCGCCTGTTCCGCGACAACCCCAAGGCGGCCTCGGGCGTCTTCCTGCGCGGCAAGGTCGACTACCTGTTCCAGCGCTACACCGCCGATCTGGAGCTCACCGCCATGGTGCTCTGCGTGCCCGACTCGAACCTCGAGGTCACGAGCCTGCCCAAGGCGGTCGAGGGCTGGGTCGCGGCGACCCACGGCGCCACGCCCGAGCGGCGCGCCAGGCGCCCCACCCTCCTGTTCTTCGCCATGACGAAGTTCGACCGCACGTTGGAGCGCAAGGGTGGCGCCGACGAGGGTGATCTCGCGGAGAAGTTCGACGTGCGCTTCCGCGCCAGCCTCGGCCCCTTCGCGCGCGTCGAGTCATCTTGGGTGCGGCAGTGGCGGCCGGGCGAGGCCTTCCGCAACCTGTTCCTCGTCCGCAATCCCAACGTCCAGTTCATGGGCGTGGTCGACTACGCGGGCGGGCGCGAGACCGGCATCGTCCCGGCCCAGGCGCCACGGCTCGCATCGCTCCGCAGCGCCTTCACGGGCCTGCCCGCAGCGCGGCTCCACCTCGCCGACCCCGGAGCCGCCTGGGATGCGCTGATGGCCTTGAACGACGGCGGCGCCGGCCGCCTCGCCGCGGCGCTCGGCGCCGCCTGCACCCCGGACCTCAAGCTCGGGCAAGTGGCGGCGCGGCTCGACTCGATCCGCGCCGACGCGGCGGGCCTGCTGGCGCCCTACCACACCAGCGACGACGCCGGGGAACGGCGGGTGGAGCGCCTGGCCGTCGTGGACCAGGCCGTGTTCCCCGACCTCGAAGAAGCGGCGATGCGCGGCACCTTCGGTACGGCCCTGCGCGGGCTGATGATCGACGCCGCCGACCTTCACGCCGCCCTGGTCGAGGCACTGAACCGGCCCGACGTCGCGGTCGGGGCCACGCCGTTGCCCCGCGCCGGCGGCCTCTTCAAGCGGAGCACCGCCGCCCCGCCCGCCCCGCCCCGCGCCGACCGACCGGCGCGACTGGCCGGGGCAGCCCTCGCGGCCTGGGCTGGACACATGCAGGCGAGCGCCGACGACGAAGCTTTCGCCCGCCGGGCCGGCCTGTCGAAGCGGTCGTTGCGCGAGATCGTTGCCGAGCTCGGCGCTGCGGCGCAGCGCACGGGCCTCGCCGACCGGATCGCATCGGAGCTGCGCGCCCGCGCGGCCGCCTCCGAGCAGAACGAGGCCGTGGCGCGCCGCGCCGGGCTCGTGGCCGAGCGGGCGCTCAACCGCTTCGTGGCCGAGCTCGGCTTCGATCGATTGGGCCCGGCCGACCAAGCCGCGCAGTTCGGCGCCGACCTCGAAGAACCCGTCTTCGCGCCGCGGCCGGTCAGGAACGATGCCGCCGGCCTCGGTGCGACTGAGCCGGACTTCGTCGCCGACTTTGTGCGCCAGTGGGGCTACGCGTTGAGAGCCACCGCTTCCGCCAACGCCCTAGCGCGCGGCGGCTCGATCGAGGACGCGCAGAGCAACGCCCGGCTCGGCGCCATTCTTCAGGATCTGCGAGGGTGACGGCGCGGCGCGGCGCGGGCGCGGCCCTGTGGGGGCTTTTCGCCGCCCTCGTGATCGCCGGCGGCTGGCTGTTTCTCAGGGCCTGCGCGCTCGACGCGCTCGGACTCGACTACTGCCCCGTGCGCTCGGAGGGAGGAGCGCTGCGCCGCGCCGCAGCCGATGGCGACGCCTTGGCGCGCGAGGTGCACATGGCCGAGCTGTCGGTCGCCGAGGCGCCCGTCTGCGCCCCGCCGGCCCCGGTTCCGCCTGTCGCCCCGGCCCCGCCGGCGCCGACCTTGGTCGTTCCGCCGGCTCCGCCGCCGGCCCGTGCCGAGACGGATCGCATCGACCGCAAGGTGGAGGAGCGCGGCGGGCAAAACGGGCGGCTGCAGTTTACGCTGGAATGGGGGACTCTCGACGACCTCGACCTCAACGTAAGCTGTCCGGGCGGCAACATCGACAGCGTGCCGGGCCACGCGGGACCCGGCATCTGCGGCGACGGCCGCAAAGACGTGGATGCCAACCGCAACCTCGTCGAGAACGTGTCGGCGACGCCGATCGAGAACGTCGTCTGGCAGAGCGACATCCCTTCGGGACCGTACAGGATCGAGGTGATCGAGTACCGGGCCAAGTCATCCGCCGGCAATACCGTCCCGTTCACGCTGCGCATGCGCTGGAACGGGCAGGAGCGGGTCTGCCAGGACGTCGTGACGGACCTGCCCGTCTCGACCAGCCCAGTAAAGAACGGGCGGACCCTCGCCGGCACCGCCAAGACGATCACTTGGACCTTCGGTGCTCCGCTGCCGGATTGCGCGCTTTCGTCGGTCGACACATTCCGAGGTGGGCCGAACAAGTGACGGAGGGCTCCGCGCCGCCCCTCCTCGCCGACGACCCCGACCGGCCCGGCCACGCCCTTCTGCGGCCCGACCCGCCGCGAGACGGGCCGCTGTCGGTGTCGATCCGCTTCCTCGACGGGAGTTACCTCGGCGAGGGCGGGCGGCGCTCGCCGGCGCGCCACCTGTTCGAGGCCGAACCACGCGAGCCCGCGAGCATCTACGCGCTCGGCCCCGCCGTCACGGCCCACATACGCGAGGCGGAGGTCGTCGCCCTCGCGGACGCCGGCGGACATCCGCTCGGGACTGCCGCCTGGGACGGCATCCGGCCGCCGCCCGACCCCGGCCGCGGCGCCCTTCTCGGCGTCTCGATCCGACCGACCACCCCAGAAAGCGTCCCGGTCGCCGTCACGGTACCGACCCCGCCGGACCCGATCGCTCCCTCCCGGGCAGCGACTGAGGCCGAGGTGCCGGACGATCGGCTGGAGGTCGCACCGCTCGTCCGGCGGGGTCGGACAAGGCGAGGCGTCGCGGCCGTCGCACTCGCCCTCGTGTTGCTCCTCGCGGCCCTGTGGCCGGCCCTGGTGCTTTCGGGGCGGTTCGGCTGGAAAGTCGAGCCCGGCGCCTTGGCGCTCGCGCCGAACGGGATGCGCCAGGGCACGGCGAGGCTCGTGGCGTCGTGGCCGGCGCGACCCTTCGCGGGCTTTCTGCCCGGGCCCTTCATCCTCGCGGCAGCGCCCGACGGCGTGGAACTGGCGCAGGTGCGCGACGGGAATATCTGGACGTTGCGGGCCACGCTCGCTCCCGAATCGCCACGACCCGGACGGCGCACGGGGCGTGTGCCGGCCACCTTCCCGCTCGGGGGCGGAGCAGCGGGACTCGGCGTCGACGTCATGCTGACCGTTCCCGAGCCGCCCCCCGCTCCGCCACCACCTCCACCTCCGCCACCGCCGCCCCCCGCCCCGAGCCCGACCGACGATGCAGCCTGTGATCGCGCCGCGGGCAACCGGCTCGACCCCGATCACCCGGCCGGCGCGGGTGCGGTGGACGACGTTTTCGCGCTCGCTCCCGAGGCGATCGGGGCCGGCATTGCGGCCTGCGATGCGTCGCCGGACCGCGGTGGGTCGTTCCGACGCCTCGTCGTGCAGCGCGGCCGGCTTTTCGCCGCCCGCGCGGTAGCGCGCGCCGACCGGGGCGACGCGGCGGGCGCCCGCGCCGACATGGACGAGGCACTGCGGGCTTGGCGCGCCGGCTCGGCGGAGGGTTCTGGCTTCGCCGACAACCTGATCGGCTCCTACCTGTTCGGCGCCTTCAACAGGCCCGCGCTTGCCTTCGCCCAGCCCGACGACGTGGCGGCCGTCGAGGCGTGGCGGCGCGGCATGGGCCGCGGCAGCCTGGCGTCGCAGCGCAACTATGCGGCGCAGCTGCTCGGCGGTCAGGGCGTCGCGGCCGACCCGGGTCACGCGCTAGTCTTGCTGCGCGACGGCCTCGCGCGAGGCGACGAAGCCGCCGCTGGCGTGCTCGGCGTTGCGCTTTACACGGGGTTTCCCGCCGGAGTCGTCCGCGACCTCGATGCAGGCTGGCGGTTGATGGTGCGGGCGCAGTGCCTCGATCGGCCTTCGGCGGTGCTGATCGCCGCCGAGGCGGCGCGCGGCGCCCGGCCGACCGCGGACCGGCGGGCGTGCCCGTGAGGCTCGGGCCGCCTACTGGCAGGTGCGGCGGTTCCAGTCCCCGAAGGCCATCAGGTAATCCGGGTCGCCCGGGTCCGTGCTCCGCCCGGCGGCGCGCTGCTGGCGAGAGAATTCGGCCACCACCTCGGGCTTGCTGCGGCAGAAGCCCGGCACGGCGCGCGGCGCCGCGAGGCAGTCGATGCGGGTCGGCAGCGGGCGCGGCGCGGGGGCATTTGCGGCGAGCCAGTCGGCGGCGCTCTCGTCCCGCCGCCAGCCCCCGACCGCCTCGGCAAGGTCCACACCGCACCAGGCGCGCGAATAGTTTCCGCCGGCGCGACCGAGGCCGCCCTCGGGATCGGCGGCGCGGGCGAAGAAGCCTTGCACGAAGGCCGCGGTGGCGGCGGCGCGGCCGTTACGGCGGTCCTCGAAGTGGTAGGCCGCCAGCACGGCCGGAACGCCAATCGTGTCCACCGTGCGGCCGTCCCGGATCAGCGTCGGATAGTCGGCTGCCGTGAGGGAGGCTGGCTCGTAGATGGCGGCCGCCTCCCCGGTGCGAGGCGCCGGGCCGCCGCAACCCGCATCGAGCAGGCCGCGCGGCGCGTCGAGCCAGTCGAGGCTGCCACTGGCGAAGCGTTTCGCTACTTTGTCGTCCGTGAAGACCGGCGCCGGGTGGCCCACCACGTAGGCCAGCGCGTCCACGCGCCCGTCCGCGAGTTGGTCGAAGGCCTCGGCCAGTGAGCCGGGGTCCAGCGTCACCCCGAGGCCGAGGATGCCGTTGAAGACGCGGTCGGCGGTGATCTTGGCGCCGGAGCCGAGCCCGCCGACGTTGATGCGTTTGCCTCGCAGCGCGCAGACGTCACGCGCATCGCGAGGCAGGCTGTCGCGTCGGGCGATGACATGCAGAACCTCTGTATGGAGGCGGCTGACGTAACGGACGTTGCTCTTCAGCCAGCGGAACTGGTCGGGATCTGCCGCGTAGGCCGACAGGACATCGCCCTGAACGATGGCCAGCGACACCCCCGGCAGGTTCCACAGGTCGTCGAGGTTGTTGATCGAGCCCGAGCCTATCAGGGCGCCGAGCCGCAGCGTCTGCGCCTTGCGGTCGTCAAGGAGCCGCAGGAGGTCGTTGCCGAGCGCCGCATAGACGCCGGTCGGCCCGCCCGTGACGATGCCGACGAAGTCGCGCCGCAGTACCTCCGTGTCGTGCTGATTTTTGCGGATCTGCGGCAGTGGGTCGGCGGCGGCTCTCGGCCCGGCCAGCGATGCGATGAGGAGCAGTGCCGCGACGGCCCGGATCGCTCGCCAGATCCCGCTCGCCCCTCGCCTCATTCCGCTCCCCTTCGCGCATCGATTGCGGGAAGAGCGGACCACAGTTCGATGTGCCGGACAAGCGCGGCTTGGCTTGGACGGCGTGGTGCGGCACACTCCCGGAGGAGACCGAGGAGCCGATGTCGCTGACGATCCGTAACGACCCTGCTCGCCTGTCCGGAGGGCACGCGCTCCTCGAAGGCACAGGCCTCGCCGGGGTCGAGGCCTTGACGGTCGAGAATGTGTCCAACGGGCTCTTCCTGTCCGCAGGTGGGCGCTGGGCAAAGCAGTCCCACCCGTTCCCGGTCGAGCCGAAAGGCGAAGCGCTGCGGCTCGGGCCGGCGATCGTCGACCACGTCCCTGAAGAACTGCTGATCGCCCTGCGATCGAGTGCCGGACGCGACCTCGGCCGCTTGTTCTGGCTTGACGTGATGCCGAGCCGCGGATGCACAGTCGCCGCCCCGCCGGTTGCCCCAGCCTCTCCAGCGCCCGCGACGCTTCCGGTAGAAACGCGCGTGCCCGCTCCTCCGTCACCCGAAGCGCCACGCGATCCACCGAGCGCCGAGAGCCCGCCAGAAACGCCACCCCCGCCCGTTGCCGCGGGTCCTTTGCCCGTCGCTACCCGCTCCGCCCGGCGCGCCTTGCCCCGCGCCGTCCTCGTGGTGACGGCGCTTGTCGTTCTGCTGGCCGCGGGTGGCGCGTGGGCGCTGCTGCGCAGGCCTGCTCAGTATCCAACCCCGCCTGTTCCGCCCCAGGATCAGGCCCGCCATTGCGTGGACGGCTTCGGCCCGAAAGCCGAGGCGGCGCATACCGGTTCGGACGACGATCGCGTGAAGATCGCCGAAGCGGCTCTCGCGGGCGGCTGCGGCGTGCAGGCCCTCGCGGCGCTCGACGGCGCCGACTGGGAGATGAGCGAGGCCGCCGCCTGGCACCTCGCCCGGTTCTACGACCCCAACGAGACGGACCCCGCCGTGCGCGCCGCGGAGGCACCCCATCCCGATTGGGCCGCGACCTACTATGCCCATTGGGCGCCCCGCGTGCCGCGCGAAGCAGCGGCCCTGCGGCAGCTCTGCACCACCGATGCGGCCGCGCTCGACGCGAACGCTCAGCTCAGGCGGGCCTGCGGCCGGTGAAGGCGCTCGCCCTCGCCTCACTGCTGGTCGCTCTCGCGCTGCCGAGCCCGGTCCGGGCGGACGAGCCCGGCGACGCCGTGACTTTGCCGCCCGTGCTGGCGAGCGCCGCCGCCCCGGTGCGGCAGGCGCTGATCATAGAGCCCGGCGCGGCCGACCCCGCGCCGCGAACCGACGCGCTAAGGCGCGATGCGGGCGCCTACCGCGATCTCATGCGCCTACTCGGTTTTGCCGTCACCACCCTTTCGCCCCTAACGCGCCCGGAGCTCGACGCTGGCTTGCGCGGCTTCGCCCGCCGCGTCGAACCGGGTGCCGATGTCGCGATCTTCGTGCTCGGCGACGTGCGCCCCACCGCAGACGGGGTCGCGCTGGCGCCACCCGGCGCCGCGCCGGCCAATATCGAGGCGGAGAGCTTGCGCCTCGGCGACGCGCTCCGCCGGGCGGTCGAGCGCGGCCCGCGCGCCCTGGCCCTGGTGGTCGACGGCTGCACCGGCGCGGCCGAGGCCTGTGCGGCGGGGCTGAAGAGCCTCCCGCGCGGCGTCGGGGCGGTCCTGGCGAGGCGGACCGCCGACGCGCCCGGCGTGCTCGGCCCCACGCTGCTGCCCGCCATTCCGGTCGAGGGCCGCACCCTGCCGCAGCTGCGCGACGCCCTGGGCCTCGACAGCTCGCCCGACCTTCCGGCCGGCTTCGCCTTCCTGCCCACGGGTTTCCTCGCGGGCCTGCCGCTCGCCTGCAACGGCGTCGATCCCGAGCTGTCGGCCGAGGCGCTCCGCGGCCGGCCGACGCTGGAACCGCTCGTGGCGGCCTGCCGGGAGGCCGCGGCGCGCTACGGGTTCTCGCCCTTCTTCGGCGCCAAGCTCACGGTCGCGCGGGACCAGGAAGCCGCGCGCCGAGGGCTCGCATCCTGCGCGGACGCGGCATCCTACCTCGCTGATGTCCCTTCCGGGCGCTACCGAACCGCCGTGGAGGCGCGGCGGCAGAGCTGCGACCGTCCCGTCTTGCCCCCGGCACCCCCGCCGCCAGCACCGACACCGCCGCCCACGCCTCTGCAGGTGCACGCCGCGGAGGCGGTGGCGGCCTACTTCCATCGTCACGACTACGAGCACGGCGATTCCTTCGTGGGGCTCGCTCGCCTTTACGGGTCCGAAGTCGAGGTGCACGGCAGCGTCCAACCAGCGGCCGAACATCTGCGCCGCCTCGGAGCCTGGTACGGCGCCTACGACAGCGTGCGCTTCCGGGTCGTGCCCGGCAGCCTGGACTTCGCCGGCTGCGTGCGACCCGAGGACTGCCGCCTCCGCGGCCGGTATCGCGCCAACGCGCTGCCGGCGGGGCGCGACGCCTACGAGGAGCAAGAGGGCGCCTTCAGCCTGCGGCTCGATCTGACGTCGAGCCGGGTGTTGGCCGAGTGCGGCGTGGCCGGGCCCGCGGACTTGGCAGTGTGCAACTGACCACTTTCCGCCGTCTCTTCATTCTCCTTTCGCCATCGTGCGCGTATCGCGCGGCGTCGCCGTTGCGTTGCGGCCCGCCCCGCTCCTATCCTGTCCGCAGACCGAGGGGAGAGACGACATGCGCGGCGGATGGGTGCGACAGGGGGTGCGCGGAGGAGCGTTCCTGCTTTTGGCCGCAACGACCGGTCAAGCGGCGAACCGGCCCTATTATCGCCAGGCGCAAGGTACGTTCTACAGCCTGCCGGCGCGCGACCGGAACGAGGCCTACCTTGAACTCATGGCAACAGGGGACTTCGTCGCGATGGCGTCTTCGGACTTCGGCCCGCGCCTCTACGATGCCACCGCGCAGTTCCAGCAAATGCACGGCATCCTGCCCTCCGGCGTCCTAACGGCAGAGACGCGCGCCGCGCTCAGCGCGGTCGGCGGCGGCATCTTCAATAGCTGGGGCATGGAGTTTCTCGACCATCCCTTCGCGAATGCGGCCGTGGCGGTCCCGAACCGCATCGGACTCGAGTCGACCGGCATTGGCCACGGCATCGCATTGGAGAACAGGCGCCACACAATGAGCGTCTCCTTCGCGTTCTTCGGCGACGGCGAGGCGACGCTGCAGTCTGTGTTCGAGAACCTGACTCGCCCGGCGCCGGGCCGTGAAATCGCCATGCAGGTGCTCAAGCCGGAGTTCCTGGCCGTGGCGGGCACGAGCGGGGCCATGCGCAGTTATTCCCGCTACCTTCCCGTGCAGGGCGGCATCGCCGGCTTCACGCTGTCGTGGAACCCGAGCGCCTTCCCCAACGCGGACCGGATCGCGGTGGTGATGGCCAACGAGCTTTACCCTCACCGCATGGTCGGGTCGGACATGTTCGCCGGACTGCCCGGCGAAGCCTCGCCGATCAGCCCCGGCGCGGACGACGGGTCGGTACAGCGCCAGCGCGAAGCGCAGGAGCAGGCACAGCGTCAGGCCCAGCAACAGGCCGAGCTGGAGCGCCAGCAGGCGCAGCAGCGCTACTTCGAACAGCTCCGCCACCAACAGGAGGAAGCGGAAAACAAGAAGCGCATCCAGGAAGCCGCCCGGCAAGCCGCGGAGGTGCGTGCTCGGGCAGCGCGGGAGGCCGAGAACACCCGCAAGGCCAGGGAAGCGGAGGAGCGCCGCGTCGCCCAGGAACAGCTCCGGGCCGAGCACCTCGCGACCGCCCAGGGCGCGGCCACAGACGCACTGAAGAACGCCGCCGATTTCGTCAAAGCCAACCACGACGACCCGCAACTGATGGACTATCTTCAGGCCATCGCCGACCTAAAGGCGGCGGCAGCCGGTGCAGACCCGGACGCGCTGGACCGCGGGCGCTCCGGGCTGCAGGCGCGCCTAAAGGCCGATCCGGTTTACGCCGGCTGGGAGGAGCGACAGGTCGCCGAGCATCGCCGTGCCGAGGAGCGCGACTTGCGCGACACGCTGGCGACTCTGTCGGTGCAGAGGCGATTTCTCGTCGACCAAGTGGCGACGGATCCGACGGGGACCTACGCCGGCAAGCTTCTAGGTCTGGTCAAGGAAGCTGATGTCGCGAGCGCCGCCCCCGCACTGGCACCTGCACAGTCCTTGGTGGGCCGAATCGATGCCGCGATCCAGGATGCCAACCTCAGCCAGAGGTACGCATTGACGCGGGACGACGCACACAAGCTGGCAGGTCAAGGCCTTGAGCCGGCCAAGATCACGGTCGTCTCGCCGAAGCCCTGAATCATTGCAGGACCTGCGGCGTCGTCCTCGATTTCCTTCGGTGCATGTATAGGCTTTTCCGGCTGCGCTGCTCCGAGATTAGCGTTCCGGTAAGCGGAATTTCCGATGGTCTCGTCTGGGTCAGCAACAGAAATTGAGCCGGCCGGCTCTGGTGGATGGCCTGGACGTAAGCCGGGCGGCGAGGTTGTCTACGTCCTGGTTCAGGGCGTTAGGGGTTCCGTCAGTGACTTCCGTTCCGCCCCG